>Ga0308417_1000241_pt1 | contig 40424 bp, 30 predicted proteins | sample HotsprSampleOS65_FD_203528 | JGI IMG/M metagenome (GOLD analysis project Ga0308417, IMG submission 203528) | Hot spring phototrophic mat microbial communities from Octopus Spring, Yellowstone National Park, Wyoming, United States - 20090730_OS65 ...
CTGTATACGACCATCGACTCGGCAGACGGCAGGGCCTGTGTGGGCGTGGCCTACTCGGAGGACCTGCTCCAGTGGCGCGACCGCGGCCAGGCTCTGGTCGCCCCGCGCGACTACGGCGGAAAGAACATGAGCAGTAGCGAGTCGGCGGCCGTGCATGCAATCGACGGGCGCTATCTGATGATGGTCAAGCAGTACCACGCCCAGGGCAAGTGCCGGCACGGCACGTTTCTGATCTGGAGCGATGATCCCACTCGCTTCGACTGGGAGAAGCGGTTCCTGTGGCTCGACCGCGCCATCAGCATGGAGCTGGTGAGCCGGCGCGGCAACGACTTCCTGTTCGCCTGCTTCTCATGCGTTTACTGGAGGTTTCACGTCATCAGACTGACTCTGCGCGACGCGCGCTTTGAGGTTGCAGAGAACCTTACGCCGCGGGAGATAGCGAGCCTGATCGACTGACCTCAGCTCGCTGCGCCCCACGCTTCCAGCACCGCGCGCACGTTGGCCTCCAGCGGCGCATCGCCCGCCAGCCACCGCACGTTGGCAAATCGCCTGAACCACTTCATCTGGCGGGGGGCGAGCTGAGGCACAAGATCGGAGATGCTGTATGCAAGTCACGTTATATCAACGCGTTACATAGAAATCCACCACCGACCTTCGCCACCCGGCCACGCTGCCGGCGGCTCCGCGGATAGGCCGCTTGAGACGCGCGGGCGCGGCGATCCGCCGATGCTCCTCCTGGGACCAGTCTATCTGCTGATGGGCGGCATGGGGCTGGTCCCGGGCGTGTACCTGGCCCGCTACGCCTCGCGGATCACCACGCTGCTGCGATCCGGGGGTAGTCAGGATTTGGAGGCGGCCATGGAGGCGCAACGCAGCTTCTGGCGCATCGTGGGATCGCAACGTATGTGGTGGCCATCGCGGTGGTCGTTGCCATCGCGATGATGGGCGGGCTTTGATGTCCACGAGACCGGCAGGGCACGAGGCCCGCCGCATGGCGGGGCCTCGCCCGCGCGGTTAGAATCGGCCGGCATGATCGGGGACCCGCCCAAGTCGCGCCGCCGCTGGCCGCGGATCGGCATGTTGCCGGCCGTGGGGCTGCTGTTGCTGTCGATGCTGATTTTGAGGCTGGCATGGGGAGCATGGGTGGGCTGGCAACTGGAGCGGCAACTGGCGCAAATCCGCCAGCGCGGGGAGCCGGCGGACCCCAGCGACCTGGTCTTCGAGCCCGTGCCCGATGCGGAGAACGCGTGGACGATCCAGAGGCAGGCAATGGCGGCGCTGGTGCAAGGGGTTGAATCGCCGCGGTCCAGTCTGCTGGAGTATGCCCATTACCCGCCATACCCCCCGGAATGGCACCGGCTGGCCAGGGCATCGGAACAGGCGCATCAGCAGGCGTTCGCGCGGGCGCGCCAGGCGCGGACACTGTTGCGCGTGCAAATCCGCAAGGAACTCGACCTGAAGCGCCCGGAAGACCTCTTCCGGCAACTGAACAATGTCCGATGGCTGGGCAACACGCTCGCCGACGCGGCGGTGTACGCGAATCTCCAGGGCCGCGACGCCGAGGCCGTTGAGCGACTGCTCGATCTGTATCACCTCGCGCGGTCGGTGCGCCACGACGAGGCGATGATCGGACAGCTTGTGGCGATCGGGCTGGATGACCTGGCGTGTACGGCCATCCAAATCGTGGGGCCGGGGCTTCGACTCGACGGTGGCTCCACGGACGAGCCTGCCAGGCCCCAGGCCGTTCGCCAGCTCATCGGCGAGCTGCTGGACGAACGGCTCGTCTGGGAGGGTTTCCGCAAGTCCCTCCTGATCAAGCGGCTCTTTGGCATGGCAATGGATGAGCGGCTCGCGGAGGGGACTGTGGCCATCGGACCGCTGGCCGCGCGGGAATCGATTCGCCGAAACCACAACTCGACCATCATGATCGAAGCGGCCAGGCTCGAGAACAAGCCGGATGCCTTCGCCGTGCTGTCGCGGTGTCGGTGGGATGAACCCAACCCCATGCGCATGGGCGGGCTGGGGTCCTTATTCGGTGCTCCTGAACCTGAGCCGACTATCCCCCGCTACTCGCGATGGTTCAACAGCTTCTCCGCCAACCTCTCGGGATTTTTCGAGAGGCACTTCAGAAACCTCGCCCACCGGCGCGCCGCCGCGGTCTCGCTGGCGTGTCAGCTCTATCATGCGGACCACGGGCGGTATCCCGATCGGTTGGATGACATGGTGCCGAAGTATCTGCCATCGCCGCCGGCCGACCCGTTCCACGCCGATGGGCGGGCGATGGGATACACCCTGCTGCGGGGCAGTCTGCCCGATGGCGGCGACCGGCCGATCATCTACTTCGGCGTCGATGAATCCGAGCTGGCCGTGGGCAACACGCCGCAGTACGAGTGGATCATGGACCTTCGTCCCGGCGTGGCCGCGCGGCAGTATCGCGACGTATCGCGTTTCGCGCCTCCGCCGTCACCTGAAACTGTCGATGACGATCCAGACGAAGCCGACGCACCAGGGGAGGATGCCCAGGCAGACCACAACGCCGAATAGCCACAGAATCACCACCGAGGGAAGCGCCAGCAGCGCGCTGCCCCAGCCGGCGCGGCGCGCGCGGGCTGACCAGATCGCGATCACCCACGCGGCCCAGAGCGTGCCCATCGCCCCCGCCGCGCCGATCCCGCGAGGTGGCGCATCCGTCGATTCGTACCACAATGCGCCCCACACCTGCTCATACACAACATACGCGGCCGCAATCAGCGCCGGCCACAGCCACACGAGCGGCGCGATGCTGTAGGAAGCGACAGCGTCGGCGCGCTGCCAGTGCCCCGGCGATGCGCCTTTGTGCCGGAACAGCCGCCGATGGGCGCTGCACAGGTGAACCGCCAGAAGCGTCAGCGCGCCCGGCAGCACGCCTGGAATCGTTGCCCCGGCCGACCATGGCACCGCCAAATCCGTCCACCACTTGGGGACGCTGAACCCCACGACGATGGGCGGTTCCGGCTGGATAGCAAAGAGGACCAGACCGTGCCCGCCGACCACCACGCAAAAGACGCCCACAAACGCGGCTGCGAGGATGCACGCGGTGATCGAGCGGAAGCTCCGGCCGTCGCGCGCCCTCTGAGGCCGGGCGGCCTCGTAGCGGAGCTTGCGGCTGAGGATGCTGATAAGCCACACCGTCGTAACGTACGCCCGCACGCGGCCGATCCGGCGGCGGTGGGCCCAGGGGAAGCCGCTGGACTGGAGGGCCTTCCAGTCGATGACATGGCCGCACTCGCTGCAACGCTCAGCGCGGTGGCCGCGCAGGTCATAGCCGCAGTGGGGGCACAGCGGCGCATCGTCGTCGCCCGATACGCCAGAGGCGCACGGGTCGTCAGCCCTGGGAGAGTCGTCCTGGCACACTGTATCCTCCGAGTACCCGAGCCCGCGTACACGTGGGCAGATGATACGCGCGCGGCCGGCGGCATGCACGCGGAGTGAGAAACACCGAAGCCCGAGCAGTTGGGAGTACAGGCTTCAGCCTGCCGGGCACGGGCGAGACGCGCGAGACGATGGCCCCACGCCCACACACAGCACGGCCGAGACGGGCGCGGCACACGTGGCACACGGAATGCGCGGACAGCGGCGAGACGCGCTGCCACTCTATTGCGGATGCGCCCGCGCGTGGGGGCCACGCGCCACGCGGCGCCCCGCTGGCCCGGCGGGGTCCGGTCGCATAGCATGTCAAATTATGCGGCGCGGCGCTGGATGCGGGCTCGGACCGGCACTGCGGGCGGGCCACTCAACAGCGAAGCGTCGTCGCCATATATAAGCTGGCGAGTGTTATGCCTGACTCAGACGATTGTCCTGGATCGAAGGGAGCGGAACGCGGCTGGACCCTGGCTCAACTGCCGGCCGAGGTGCGCGCGGGGGCCGACGGCCAGCTCGACGGCCAGACCATCGTAAGCTGGTCGGAATTCGACCTGGACGAGCGGAACCACTACTGCCGGCGGTTCGCGGTGCTGACCGAGAGCCGGCTGATCATTCTTGCCAACGGGCAGCGCAGCGTCCTGGCCATCGAGGACATCGACGAGGTGAAGATCGTCGAGCAACTGGGCCTGGACCGCATGGTGGTGATTGTGGGCGGCAAAGTAGCCGCCGAGCTGCGCTACACGCGGCGGCACCGCCGTTCGATGAGCCGCCTGGAGCGCAAGCTCCAGCGGCGCCTGCCGCGGAAGGACAGCGACAGCGAGCCGCCGCCCCCCGACTGGCTGGAGGTCGTCGAGCGCGAGGCCGAGAAGAAGGAACTGTGCCCCAAGTGCGGCCAGGTGATTCCCTCCTACGCCGAGGGCGTCTGCCCGCAGTGTCTGCACAACCGGCGCATCCTCTGGCGGCTGATGGGCGTGGCCAGGCCCTATCGCCCGCAGCTCATCGTGGCGCTGCTGCTGACGCTGCTGGTCGCGGCCCTGACCGCCACGCTGCCGGCGCTCAACAAGCAGCTCATCGACGACGCCGTGATTCCGCTCAATCTGTCGCGGCTGTGGCTGTGGGTGGGCACGATCGCCGCCGTGGTGCTGGTCAATGAGGCCGTCAGCGGCGTGCGCATGTACATACTGGCCCGCGTGGGCACGAGCATCACCGCCGACCTGCGGCACATGGTCTACGCCCACCTGCACGAATTGAGTCTGCGCTATTTCGGCAAGCGGCGCACGGGGAGCCTGATCACGCGCGTGACCAGCGACACCGACCGGCTGTGGGACTTCATCGCCTTCGGCTCGATCAACCTGGTGCGGGACATCGCCATGATCGGCATGACGGCCGGCGTGATGTTCTATCTGAACTGGAAGCTGGCGCTGATCGCGCTGCTGCCGCTGCCGGCGCTGGGGGTGGTGACCTACTTCCGCGGCATGAAGATGCAGCGGTTGTGGGGGCGGCTGTGGACCTACTGGTCGCGCATCACGGCCGTGGTGGGCGATGCCCTGCCGGGGGTGCGCGTGGTCAAGGCATTTGCCAACGAGAAGCGCGAGATCGCGCGCTTTGACGCCCGCAGCAATGAGTACACCTTCAAGGAACAGGAAATCCACAAGGTCTGGACCACTCTGGGGCCGATCGTCTCGGCTATGATGCGCATGGGCGGGCTGCTGGTGTGGCTGGCGGGCGGCTACATCATCATCCGCTGGCCGGAGAAGGACCCGACCGGGCAGATCATCAATCCCGGCAACACGGTGGGCGTGCTGGTGGCGTTCACGCAGTCGCTGTGGATGTTCTACCAGCCGATCATGGAGCTGGCCAACTCCAGCCGCATGATCACCCGAGCTGCCAGCAGCGCCCAGCGCGTCTTCGAGGTGCTGGACACGCAGCCGGACATCTATTCCAGGGACCACCCCGTCATCAAGGAGCGGCTGGAAGGCCGCGTCGAGTTCAAGCAGGTCTCCTTCAGCTATGAAGGCGCCCAGCCGGCGCTGCGCGAGGTGTCGCTGGTGGCCGAGCCTGGCCAGATGATCGGCCTGTGCGGGCCCAGCGGCGCCGGCAAGAGCACGCTGGTGAACCTGATCTGCCGGTTCTACGACGTAACCGACGGCCAGATTCTGATCGACGGGGTGGACATCCGCGACTACGACGTCAAGTGGCTGCGCCGGCAGGTGGGCATCGTGCTCCAGGAGCCGTATCTGTTCCACGGCACGATCGCCGACAACATCCGCTACGGCAACCCGACGGCGTCCGACGCCGAGGTGATCCGCGCCGCCAAGGCCGCCAACGCCCACGACTTCATCGTCGGCTTCCCCGACGGCTACGATACGATGGTCGGCGAGCGCGGCCAGAGCCTCTCCGGCGGCGAGCGCCAGCGCGTGAGCATCGCCCGCGCCATTCTGCACAACCCCAGGATCCTGATCCTCGACGAGGCCACCAATTCGGTGGACAGCGAGACCGAGATGCAGATTCAGCAGGCACTGGACCGCCTCGTGGCCGGGCGTACCACCTTCGCCATCGCCCACCGTCTGAGCACGCTTCAGTCGGCCGACCGGCTCATCGTGCTGGAGAGAGGCCGGATCGTCGAACAGGGCCTGCACGCCGAGCTGGTCGACAAGGAAGGCGGCGTGTACGCCAGGCTGCACAAGACGCAGATGGAGATGAACGCGCAGGTGGCGATCAGGTGAGCCAGGGATGCCGAACCGCGATGTGCGGCGGTGCCGCACTACGAATGGATGACGCGCCCCGGGCGTAGGTTCCGCACCGCGGAACGCGATGTGGCCAGGGACGCCGAACCGCGATGTGCGGCGGGGCCGCACCTACGGGTGGATGACACGTCCCGGGCGTAGGTTCCGCACCGCGGAACGCGATGTGGCCAGGGACGCCGAACCGCGATGTGCGGCGGTGCCGCACTACGGGTGGATGACACGTCCCGGGCGTAGGTTCCGCACCGCGGAACGCGATGTGGCCAGGGACGCCGAACCGCGATGTGCGGCGGTGCCGCACCTACGGGTGGATGACACGCCGCGGGCGTAGGTTCCGCACCGCGGAACGCGATGTGGCGGTTGGCCCAGTCGCGCATACCGCGAGCCGGACGCAGCGAATACGACGTTTACGAGGAATTGCCATGCCTGAACCCTTTGAGCTGGCTCGCGACGAGAAGGGCCAATACGTCCTGAAGCGCCCAGGCCAGGATGATGTGACTGACGTGCGCGTGCGACGCTCCTTTCCATGGTCCAATCCCCGCCAGTTCATCAGTATCCGCAATTCCGAGGGCAAGGAGCTGCTGCTGATCGAGAACCTTGACGATCTGCCTCCCGACACGCGACGCGCCGTGGAGGAGGCGATCGCCGACGCCAGCTTCATCCCCACGATCCGCCGCATCGACGACATCGATATCCGCTTCGGCCATCAGGAGTGGAAGGTGCAGACCGACCGCGGCCCAGCGGAGTTCCGCGTGCAGGAGCGTGAGGACATCCGTTTCCTGGGCGACGGGCGCTTCAGCGTGAAGGATGCCGACGGGAACGTCTACGAGCTGCCGCGGCTGGACCAGTTGGACGACTACAGCCGCCGGAAGCTGGAGGTGCTGCTGTAGTCTGTCAGGCGGCGATTCCTCCTGCATAACGGGCCGGCAAGCCTGTACCGAGTTGTGCCGCGTCCTCACCCGCGCCAGGGGTGCTGCCAGGGCGGCCGATACTCGCGCTTCAGCAACTTCGCGCCTTCCGCGTTGTTCGTGATCTGCTCACGCGTCGCATCCCACGCCACCGGTGCGCCGGTTTCGTAGGCAATCATGGCGAGCTGCACAGCCGTTGTTGACCGGTAACCATCCTCGATCGTGCATGCCGGCTGCCGCCGCGTGCGCACGGCGTCGAGGAAGTCGGCCATGTGCAGGCCGCCGGCGTCGGTGCGGGCGCGTCGGACCTCGCGCTCCCTGCCGCGGCCTCTGGGAATGATCTCCCAGGTTTCATCGGTCACGAAAATCGTCTCGTTCTCGCCGTAAAGGAACAGGCCGTTGTTCAGTGCCGGGGTGTATTCGGCCGCACCCCAGATGCGGTGTCGCCAGTACAGCGGGCAGTCATCGAACTCGAAGTACACGTTGAGGGTGTCAGGTGTGGTGATCCTGTCCTTCATGACCAGCAGGCCCCCTGCCGCCTGCACGGCGCGGGGAGCGGGCTGCCGCATGATAAAGCGGAAGGCATCGACCAGGTGGATGCCCCAGTCGACCAGATGGCCGTGGCCCGTGGTCTTCTCCAGCCGCCAGTTGACGTGGCCGACCTGCTCGCAATAGGGGATCTTCGGCGCCGGCCCGCACCACAGGTCCCAGTCCAGGGTGGGCGGCGGATCGGTAGGCGTGGTCGACCGCGTCCCCGCGGTATAGTGAATCTGCGCCTCGGCCATGACGATGCGTCCGGCGTTGCCCGCCCTTATGTGCTCCGCGACGGCCACGATGGCGCCGGCTTTGCGGCGCTGGAATCCCACCTGCACGATGCGCCCGCTTTTTCTGGCGGCATCGACCATGGCGCGGCCTTCGCGGACGTCGTACGCCAGCGGCTTTTCGCAGTAGACATCCAGCCCGCGTTCCACGGCCGCGATCAGCGGCAGCGCGTGCCAGTGTGGCGGCGTGGCGATGATCACGGCGTCGAGCTCGCCCGCATTGAGCATGTCCTCGTACAACTTGTACGTCCGCGGGCGCCTGCCCTGGGCGTTGGCCAGCCTGTCGGCGGTCTTTGACAGGTGTGCGCTGTCCACATCGCAGAGGGCCACGATCTCGGCCTTGCCGCTCTTAAGGGCGGCGTCGGCGTCGGTGTTCCCGTAGCCCCCGCAGCCGATGAGTCCCAGGCGCGTCTTGCGTTCGGGCTCCTCGGCGGCGGAAGCGGCCCGGGCGGCAACGGCGGCCGCGGTCGCGGAGGCGATAAACTGGCGGCGATTGAGTGTGGGCATGTGGGCTCCTCGTCAGTTTGAGTTGTGGATGAGCATACCGCAATAGGGCGCTATGTAAACCGGCATGGCAACGACCCACACGACCCACCGCTTGTGCGGAGGGGATCGGCCCGTTAGAATATTGTAAATCGCCGCATGCATCGGCAAGTGACGGGTTCGGGTGCTGGATCCGATGCCAATTCTGCTGCGTTCCCGGACCCTGCTTTGACAAGGAGCGCCCCGTGTCCCTGCGAGAAACTCTCAACAAAAACCCCTCCCTTACGATTGGGGTCACCGCGGCCCTACTGGCCATCGCGGCCGTCGTTATCATCACCCAGCTCTGGCCGGAGCCCCGCGAGGTTGAGGTTCGGGGGACCGAATACTTCACCGCGGATGACGGCAAGACGTGGCAGGAACTGCCGCTTGATACGATTGCCCCCTACACCGATCCCGAGGGCAAAGTGTGGGTACTGGCGCGGCTCTTCGAGTGCCCCAACGGCCACCTGTTCGTGGGATACCTGGAGCGCTATACCAACGAAGCCGCGCAGAAGCTTCGCGACGCCGGCAACAAACTCGATGGTACACTGCTGACCATGATGTCCGCCGAAGTGGAAATAAAACGGCCCGGTGACAGGCAGTGGGTTCATGTCCGCAAGGAGTACGAGGCCGCTGACAGGATCCGCCAGAACGTCAAGTGCCCGGAGCGCGGCGGCGCTGCCGAAGGGCCCCTTTCCCCGGATTTGGTCAAGATTCGCCAGCAACAGAAGGCCGGCGGCAAGTGACCATTGCTGCGGAGCGTGAGCCGGCGACGCCAGAGCCCGCTCAGGCGTCAGGAGCTGCGTATGCGCTGAGAATCCGCTGGATTACCGCCGAGGTGCTCCGACCATCCACCAGAGGAGCCAGCGCGACGCGGCCGCCGTAGCTTTCCACCAGGTCCCATCCCACCACGCGTTCCTTGGAATAGTCGGCGCCCTTCACGAGTACGTCCGGCTTGATGCGCCGGATCAGTTCCACGGGCGTGTCCTCGTCGAAGGTCACCAGGTAGTCGATGCTCTCCAGCTCCTCCAGCACGGAGAGCCGATCCTGTTCGTGGATGATCGGGCGCCTGGGTCCCTTAAGGCGCTGAATGCTGGCATCGGTGTTGACGGCCACCACCAGCACCTCTCCCTGGCGCTTGGCGAAGCGAAAGTACTCCACGTGCCCCAGGTGAATGATGTCGAAGCAGCCGTTGGTGAAGACGATACGTCGCCCGGCCGCGCGGTGGCGGTCCAGTTCGCTCAGCAGTGCCTCGAGCGTGCGCTGTTTGCCGGGACGCTGCCGCGCTTCGAGCTGGAGATCGTGCACGATCTCCTCGATGCTGACCGGCACGCAGCCGAGTTTCTCCACTTCCAGCCCACCGGCCACGTTGCCCAGGGCCGCGGCGTCGACCCAATCGGCCCCCGCCGCCCGCGCTACGCAGACCATGGCCAGAACCATGTCGCCGGCCCCCGTAGCATCGAACACCTGGCGCGGCCGCGTCTGGAGCCAGCGGCGCTGGCCGTCGCGCGTGGCCAGATATGAGCCTTGTTCGTTGAGGGTAATGATGACGGCCTCAAGCTCGAGCTGGGCCAGGAGCTTCTCGGCAGCCGCCTTGTGGCTCTCCGGCGTACGAAGGACCATCCCGCAAGCCCGCTCGGCTTCAGCGCGGTTGAGTTTGAGGGCCGTAGCGCCGCGGTAGATTGCGTAATCGGTCCTGTTGGCCGGATCGATGATCACCGGCACGCCGCGCCGACGCGCCAGTTCGATCAGCCCAGCCATGACCTGGGGCGTGAGCAGGCCCTTGTGGTAGTCCTCGACGCAGAGAATCTGGGCGCCGTCGATGGCGGCGGCGGCCCGCTCGAGGACGAGTTCCGCGGTGGCCGGATCGATCGGATTGGAATCCTCGATGTCCAGGCGCATGAGCTGCTGGGGCTGGCGGTGGTGCGCAGCGCCGACAAGCCGCAACTTGGTGACGGTGGGACGCGCAGGCAGATCGATCAGGCCGCGCGTGTCGGCGCCGATGTCGACAAGCCGGCGGCGAACCTCCTGGCCCGACGAATCCCGGCCCACCACGCCGACAATCTGGACGCGGGCGCGCAGAGCGGCCAGGTCGGCGGCGACAGAGCCGGCGCCGCCCAGTCGCTGTTCCTCATGCTCGAAGAGCAGGATGGGGACCGGCGCTTCGGGACTGACGCGCTGGGCGCTGCCGAAGATGTAGCGGTCGAGCATGACGTCGCCGACAAGGGCGATGCGCGTCGGCGGAAGGTTCCGGACCAGTTCAATCAGACGGTTGGACATTGGGCGGCATTGTAGCCGAGCCGGCTTGGCCGAGCATCACTCCTCCTCACAGCCGTGAGGGGCGTATCCGTCGCCGCCGCACGCTTCGTCGACGCTGCCCCGACGGCTACAATGGCAGCCGCGCTCCGCAGCGCCTCATACGGAAAGGAGATCATCGGATGCAGTATCGAACCATGCGCAAGGCCGGAATCACCGTCTCGGAGATCGGATTTGGCGGCTGGGGCATCGGCGGGTGGGGACCGCGCGACGATCAGCAGGCGCTGGCGGCGCTTAAACGGGCCATCGGCCTGGGGGTCAACTTCTTCGACACCGCGCTGGGTTACGGCGGCGGCCACAGCGAGAAGCTCATCGGCCAGGCCGTCCGACCCGTGCGCGACAAGGTGCTGGTGGCGACGAAGATTCCCCCCAAGACCCGGCGCTGGCCGGTCCTGCCTCACGAGAGCATCAAGGACACGTTCCCGGCCGACTGGATCGTGCAATGTACGGAGGAAAGCCTCCGCAACCTGGGTCTGGATCATATCGACATCCAGCAACTGCACGCCTGGACGCCGGCCTACGTCGATCAACCCGACTGGCGCGAGGGTCTGGAGCGGCTCCGCAAACAGGGCAAAGTGCGATTCTTCGGCGTCTCGGCCAACGACTGGGACCCCTACGGCACCACCACGCTGGCCGAGTCGGGACTCATCGACTCCATCCAGGTCATCTTCAACATCTTCGAGCAGCGTCCGCTGGAGAAGCTTTTCCCGGCGGCCTACGACCACGGCGTGGGCATCATCGTGCGCGTTCCCTTCGAGGAGGGGCTGCTTACCGGAACCCTCACGCCGGAGTATCAGTTCCCCGAGGGCGACTGGCGCGCCAACTGGGCCACGCCCCAGCGCCGTGCCGAGGTCATGAAGCGCCTCGAGAAGCTGCGGCCATTCCTCGCTCCCGACCGCCCCACCCTGGCCGCATTGGCGCAGAAGTTCTGCCTGTCGCATCGCGCCGTTTCCACTGTGATTCCGGGAATGCGCAGCGTCGCCCACGTCGAGCAGAACGTGGCCGTCTCGGATGGCAAGCTGCTCTCGGAGAAGGAGCTGTCGGAGCTGCGCGGGCACGCCTTCGCACATGGCTGGGCGTATCCCTGGGCGCAGAAGTAGTGCCAACGGACAGTCCTGCGGGCATCAGGGGCCGGTTGCGGATATGCGCAGATCCGGCAGTTCCTGACCCTCGACCGAGCGGAAGCGCGCGTTGGCCGCCCACTCGCCGCCGGCGTTGTTGATCTTCAGCAGCAGCAGGTTCCAGCCCTCGCGCAGCGTCACCTTCGTGCGGTCGTCGGCGATGCGGCTGGCGCGCGGGCCATTCTTCGCCAGCACCAGCTCGCCATTGAGCCAGACCTTGATGCCGTCATCGCTGCCGGTCTCCAGGATCGCCTCCTGCCGCCGTGGCGAGTGAATCTGCGTGCGCAAATAGACGACGCGGTTGTCGCCGCGCAGTGCCGTTGCCGAGAAGTCCAGCGCCCAGGCGCGCAGCGGGTCGGACGACACCGGCAGAGGCCGCCAGCGCACGTCATCGGCGTTCCGCTCAGGTGCGAACGCCACATCGAACAGCTCGATGCCGCTGCGCCCGCCCTGCATGTACGGCCCGGCCATCTGCCAGTCGGTGATGAAGTCGCGATACTGTGCCAGTCGCTGCTCGCGCAGCCGGGCCTGCCAGTTTTCGCGGAAGCGGTAAAAGGTATCGCCCGCAAACAGCCGCCGATAGCCCTCATGCACCAGCGACATCTGGATGCTGCCATCGGCGCGCACATCCGTGATGCCCCGGTTCGAATAGTAGTGGTGGTGGAAGCCGAACTGGTCGAAGACCTTGAAGAAGTCATTCAGCAACACCAGGGCGGCCGGATTGTTGGGGTCGTTGCCCTGTTCGAAGCCGCCGTACTCGCTCAGACAGATCGGGGCGTTGTGCTTCAGTGAGTAGCGATAGGCCGGCAGCCACTGGTGCAGCATGTTGCGGATGTCGGTGTCCATCTGCGGCCAGCGCGGGGGGAGGCGGTAGTCGTAGTCGTGGAAGGTATAGACGGCCGCCGGGTCGTCGACCGGATCGAGGTTCACAAACTGGTCGATGGAGGCGAAGCTGTGGGGCGTCTCGATCAGAAGCATGTGCGTCTTGTCGATGGCGCGGATCGCTTCCACGATGCGTTTGATCTGCGGGTTGTACACGTCCGGCGGCATGTTGGCCGGCTCGTTGATCAGGTCGTAGGCCACCGCCCAGTCGGGCAGATCGCGGCAGTGACGCGCGATCGTTTCCCAGTAGCGGATGGCGTCCGGCCGCGCGCCCAGGTTGTTGTCGATGTTCAGCGTGAGGTTCATCCCCGCGTCGTTGGTCCACCTGATCGTGTCGAAGATACGCTGGCTGCGGTCGTTGCTCTGCGGCCGCCAGGAGTTGGCGCCCGTAGCCGCCATGATCTCGATTTCCTTATGGTTGCCCGGCACTCCCACGTCGGGGCCAAAGCAGAAGGAGGTGAACCCGCCCAGTCGCGGCAGCGTGTCGACGGGCGCTGTGTAATCGATCGCGTTGGCGCCGACGACAGCGTGAAGCTCGCCGTGCTGTCCAAGGCTCAGACCCAGAGGGCGGGCCGCCTGCGAGACGCTCACGCCTCGGGCGTTGACGCTCAGGCCGTAGGATGCCAGCGGCGGCAGCGGCGCCAGGCGCACCGGCGGCGTGTTCCATTCGTCGGCGAACGTGCGATAGTCGTACAGGTCGGTCACCTGCAGCAGGTCGTTGCGTCCGTCGGCGAGCTTGGCCAGCTCGAAATACGCAACCGGATATGCCAGCGCCGCGGCAGACCAGAAGCGGCACTTTTCAATCACGCCGCCGTCGGTGGGGCCCTTGGCGCCGCTGTCAGCGCGCACGGGGCGGAGAGCCAGGATCTGCTGTCCCGGCTTGCCAAAGTCGACGATCACCTTCTGCGTACCGTTCCCGGTGCGGTCGACCGCGATGCTCCGCGGATTGCTCAGCAGCACAAGTTGGATGGGCAGGTCACCGTCGGGGCGACCGGGCTGCGCCCACAGCAGCAGCCAGTTGGCGTCGAGCTTGCCTTCCCTGGTCGCCTCGTAGACCACCGACCTGCTTGTCCCCCCCGGGTCGGCCGGCGCAAAGCGCCGATACTGCGGACCGCCGTTGATGTTAAGCACGATGCCGTCGGGTCCGGCCGAGCCGCGGAAGTCCCAGCCGAAGATTTCCAGCTCGTTCTCTCCGACGGTGAGCAGGGCCGCCGGCGACAGCGGGCTGGAGAACACGGTAGTGGGCTTTCGAGGCGTGGCCGGCTTTTTCTCGAAGCTTTCCTTCAGGGCCGGGCAGCGCAGCTCGATGGCGCCCAGGATTCCGCCGCCTGCGCCGCAGTCGTAAACGCGGATGGCGATGACGTTGTAGCCGCCGAAGGTGACCTTCTCGCGCGGGATGCGGTAGTTGCGCGGCACCGACCAGAAGTCCTTGGGATTGGTGTCGGCGCCGGTGTGGCCCAGCTCCTCGCCGTTCCAGTAGAACCAGTCGTAGTCATCCACGGCCCCCATGTGCAGCTCCAGGTCGTAGCCGGCCCACTCCGCGGGAACCAGCACCTTCTTGCGGTACCAGGCGAAGCCGTTGTAGGGCCCGTCGGTGCGCACGTTGACCCCCGGATACGGCGACTGCTCCAGCGCCCTGGGGTTGTTTACCTGAAACTGCTCGCCCTGCCTCTCCCAGTAGCCCGGGGCGGTGATCTCCGGCCACTGGTTGTCGATGTTGTAGCCGAACTCATGCACCCGCTGGGCCAGGCCGGTGTTGTCGAAGTCGAGCTTGAATCGCCACTTGCCGGCCAGGTCCATGAACCAGCTCGTCTGGGGCTGATTGAAGCGCACGCCCCATGCCTCGGGGACGGCGTCGGTGAGAGTGGGATCGTCGGTCCACCCGGCCTTGTTGGCGATGGCCGAGTTCAACTCGTTCAACGGCGCGCCGAACCGTTCGCGGATTTCGGCCTCAAGCGGCGCAAGCCCCTCGGCCGAGCGGCGCAGCAGGTCCAGCGCCTTGACCGGATCGCCGGCGGTCAGGGCGGCGGCCGCCGCGTCGGTGGTTGTCGGCCAGGGCACGCTCAGCCGCGGCATGCGAAGATGCGATGCGGCCAGGTGATATCGCGTGAGCCGGTTGCCCACCACGATCAACTGGCTGGCGGCGTCGAGGCGTAACTGAAGGGCGGCGATGGCGTCGGCCGCGCCCTTCAGCGCCGCCGGATCGTCGGGCGGGGCGGCCTCGAAGGGCTTGAGCAGAGCCTGGGCCTGGGGCACCGAATCGGCGACGTTGCGAGCCGCGGCGATCGCCGCGGGGGGCACTGTCCCAACACCGGCAAATCCAATGGCCCGGTCATCCACGATGGCGAAGCCGCGCTCCGCCAGCAGGCGCGAGTTGTAGGCGATGGTGTCAGGCTGCTCGCGAAGACGGGGCAGCATTTCCGCCGCCACGATGGCCGCCGCCTGCCGCGGCGAACATCGAACGTTCCCCTCGCCGTCGCTCTTGACGGCGGCGCTGGGCAGGGCGTCGATGTCGATGGCGGTGAGAAAAAGCTCGTTCTCAAGGATGGTCAGCGGCGCGAATTTCCAGACCCACCAGTCCGCCGGCCGAGACTCCAGCGGCACGCCGTCGGCGAATCCGGCCAGGGCGAAGCCGCCCGGGCCGGTGCTGATGGCGATGACGTTCTCGCCCGCCCGCAGATATGGACCCAGGTCGACCGCCCACGGAAACCGCGCGCTGCCCTCCCGGCGGGCGTTCTGGGCCACGCATCTGCCGTTGACCCATACGTAGACGAAATCGGCCGCGTGGATGCGGATCGGCGCCGTCTCGGGGCGCTGCCTGAACCGCCAGACGGTGCGGTAGACCAGCGGCGACTGGCGGAAGGCGTTGGTATTGAAGTAGAGGCTGCCCGGCGGGTAGGCGGGCTCCTGCCCGGCTTCGAAGCTGGGCATCAGGCGCAGCCCCTCTGCCTCCTGCGCCACTGCGCTATGGAGAATACCCAGCCATGCGCCGGCCAGCAACATGGCGGTTAGAATCGCTCTGCTCATCGACAACTTCCTCACGGTTGCGGGCCCCGGTTCGCCGGACGATCCACACGGGCCGGTTGCGCTGTCTTGTACTGTGAGGCAACCGGACCGTTGACCTGGCGGCGTACGGACATATCCGGCTGACCATGCGGACCTACACCGATCCGCGCATCTTCGACCTTGCGGGCGCGGTCGAACAGCTGCCTCCCCGGGGGCCGCCGGCCGTCCAGACCCAGGCGGCGACGGGCACCGATGATCCCCCCACAACGGCAACATCGAGCGATGGCGAAAGCGTGCCATCCGAGCGCACTTTCCTGCGCACCTTTTCAGGTGCGCCGTCAGGAGACAATAAGGCAGCAACGTGCGCGATGGCGTCCGACGGCAAGGCGAACGTAACCCCTGACACGGCGATAAGGTGCAATCGGCGCTGATATGCAAGGAATGGTGAAAAGAGCGGGTGAAGGGGGTCGAACCCTCGACATCCACGTTGGCAACGTGGCGCTCTACCACTGAGCTACACCCGCGATGACGTCGATAATATAGCCGGCCACGGGCTCTATGGCAAGCGCCGCGACGCCAAGCGTACAAGCCTGCAGACCAGCCCCGCGCGGACACTCTCTGCGGGCGCGGCACACGGAGGATTCAGGAACAGCCCACACGCCCCGGACACCCTCCGTCGGATGCACCAGACCGGCCGACCGGCCGGACAACCGCGTTGCGGGCACTCGCGCAGCCATCTATACTCCCGCCGCTGCCCGTGCAACGCTCATCAGGATGAACAACTCCGCCGACAAATCGCCACTGACCAGCGCATCGGGTCTCTGGATGGACTTCGGCGGAGTCGATGTGCTCAAGGATGCCGCCATCGAGCTGCGGGGCGGCGAAATCCACGGCATCGTCGGCGAAAACGGCGCCGGCAAGTCCACACTCGCCCGCATCATCGGTGGCGTCCACGTCCCACGTGCCGGCGTCATCCGCGTCGACGGACGGCCGGTGCACATCCCCTCGCCCCGCGCCGCCATGGCCATGGGCATCGCCCTGATCCATCAGGAGCCGCTCATCTTCCCGGAGCTCAGCGTTGCCGAAAACATCTTCATCGGCCGCCAGCCCACGCACAGGGGCGCGGTGGACTGGCGACGCATGTTCAGCGAGGCGGCAGCCATTCTGGCATCGCTGGGGGTACACCTCTCGCCACGGGCGCGGGTGGGCGGGCTTTCCATCGCCGATCAGCAGATGGTCGAGATGGCCGCCGCCCTCTCGCAGCAGGCGCGGGTGCTGCTCATGGACGAGACCACTGCCGCGCTGACCCCCACCGAGGTCGAGCGGCTCTTTGGGATCATGCGCCGACTGCGCGATCACGGCAGGGCCCTGGCCTTCATCAGCCATCGGCTGGAGGAAGTCTTCGCGATCTGCGACCGCATCACTGTCCTGCGCGATGGTGCTGTTGTCGGACAGCTCCCGACGAAGGAGACGTCGATCGACCAGGTGCTGAAGCTCATGGTCGGCCGGCCCATGGAGGCGATGTTCGCCCGCGACGTGAAGCACAAGCCCGGACAGGTCCTGCTCGAGGTGCGCAAGCTGAGTCGGCGCGGGCGCTTTCAGGATGTCAGCTTCGACGTGCGCGCCGGCGAAATCGTCGCTCTGGCAGGACTGGTAGGAGCCGGCCGCACCGACGTGGCCCGCGCCATCTTCGGCGTGGAGCCGGCCGATGGCGGCCAAGTCCTCATCGACGGGCGGCCCGTCCGAATCCGCTCGCCGCGCGATGCCATGGCACACGGCCTGGCGCTGGTGCCCGAGGACCGCCAGCACCACGGCCTGCTCATGCCCCTCAACGTCTGGCAGAACGCGACGTTGCCGGTGATCGGCCGGCTGTGCTCATTCGGATGGCTGCGCAACGGCGCGGCCCGGTCGGCAACGGCGCAGTACGTTCACCGCCTGGGGATTCGGCTTCGTCATCTTGAGCAGCCCGTCCGTAAGCTTTCCGGCGGCAATCAGCAGAAGCTCGTGCTGAGCAAGTGGCTGCTGAGCAGGCCGCGCATCATGATTCTCGACGAGCCCACGCGCGGCATCGACGTCGGCGCCAAGGCCGAGGTCCATCGCCTTATCGCCGAACTCGCCGCCGCCGGCGTCGGCATCCTCATGATCTCCTCCGAACTGCCCGAGGTGCTGGCCATGAGCGACCGCATCCTGGTCATGCGCGAGGGGCGGCTTACCGCTCAGTTTGCCCGGGCCGAGGCGACGGCGCAGCGCATTATTGCCGCCGCGACGGGGCAGGTCTGCACCGCGGGTGCGCCATGACGATCCTCGACCACCGCGCCCCCAATACCGCAGCGCAGCCGCCGATTCGACGCGTGCTGGCCGTACGCGAGCTGCCGATCCTGCTGATCCTGGCCGCCATCATTATCGCCACGGGCATCGCCCAGCCGCGCTTCTTCAGTGCGTCGAGCCTGCGCAGCATTCTGCTGTGGATACCGTTGCTCACCGTCGTCGCCATGGGTCAGATGATGGTCATCATCACCCGCGGCATCGACGTTTCCGTAGGCTCCATGATCGGCCTGAGCGGGATGATCGTGGCCATGGCGCTGCGCGACTATCCGGGCATTGGAGTGGCGGGCGGCGCCGTGGTGGGAATGGGCGTCGGCGCTGCCCTGGGAACGTTTAACGGCCTGCTCGTGGCCGCTCTGGACATACCGCCCATCGTCGCCACGCTTGGAACGCTGGGAATGTATCGCGGGCTGGTCTTCATCGTCAGCGGCGGGCGGCAGGTCTACGCCTACGAGCTGCCCGATTCGCTCCAGCGGCTTTCGATCTCGGGGCCCTTCGCACAGCAGGTCGTTCCGTGGGTAGTCATCGTGGCCGTGGTGGCCGCCGTGGCAACGTATGCGTTCCTCGGTTTTGCCCGCACGGGCCGGAACATCTACGCCGTGGGAGGAAACCCCCCGGCGGCGGCGCTTCGCGGTCTGCCTGTGCGTCGGGTCGCCTTCCTGGCCTACCTGCTCACCGGGACGGCCGCCGGGCTGGCCGGCGTGCTCTACTGCTCGCGGTTTCCATCGGTCAATCCGGCCGAGGTCGGCGTGGGCTACGAGCTGCTTGTCATTGCCGCGGTGGTCATCGGCGGCACCAGCGTTTTCGGCGGCTCGGGCAGCGTGGTCGGCGTCTTCCTCGGCTGCCTGTTGCTGGGCACCATCAACGTGGCCCTGAGCGTGCTCCACATCCCCGACGCATGGCAGAAGACGATCTACGGCCTGATCATCCTCATCGCGGTGATCGTCGACGATCTGGTCTGGCGCAGGCTTCAGCACTTCGGCCGATAGCAATCATGCACGGGAGCCACACCACAGCATCGCCCCAGGGACCGCCGCCTCTGGCAAACACGAGGGACACCTTGCTGCTGGATTCTGTGCCCGAGATCATCGCCGCGGCGCTGCTGGCGGCCGCCGTCGTGTCGGCCTGGGTCCTGATGCCCTCGTTTGGCGACATCGGCTATCTCGCCGACAAGAGCACCGTGTACGTCGAGTCGGGCCTGATGGTGCTGGCGATGACGCTCATCATTGTCGCCGGGCACATCGACCTCTCCTGCGCATCGACGCTGGGACTGGTCGGCACGCTCATCGCCTTCTGCCATGTGCGCCTGGGCATTCCGCTTGAGACGATGCTCGTGCTGGCTGTTCCGTTGGGCGCGGCCCTGGGCGCGATCAACGGGGCGGCCGTGGCCGGCCTGGGCCTGCCCTCGCTGGTGGTAACGCTGGCCACGATGGCCCTGTACCGCGGTGTTGCCCAGGTGCTCATTGGCGATCACTCCCTGAGCCTGCCCCAGTGGTTTGTCGGCATCGACCGCATCACCGTCGCCGGTACACCCCTGCGGCTGCCCCTTCTCGTCCTGCTGGCGGCCGCGATTGTGCTGGGCCTGCTGCTGCACCGCACCGTCCTGGGCCGCTGGATCGTCGCCATGGGCACCAACAGCGAGGCCGCCCGCTACAGCGGCGTGCCGGTGGGCGGCGTCACGTTTCTGCTGTTTGTGCTCTCGGGCGCCGTCTCGGCCCTGGGTGCGGTGCTGATGCTCTCACGCCTGAGCGTGGCCCGCTACGACCACGGCGCGGGCCTGGAACTCAGCGTCGTCACCGCCGTCGTTCTGGGCGGGGCGAGCATCTACGGCGGCCGCGGCACCATCTTCGGCTCCATGCTGGCCATGCTGCTGGTGGCGGTGGTGCAGACCGGAATGGGCCTGGGCGGAATACGCGAGGACAATCAGGTGACGGCGATTGGTGCGTTGCTGGTGGTCGCGGTTATCATGTCCAACCTGACGTCCCGTTTGCGCCGTTGATGCGGCGCGGGAGGCGACTCGACATGCTCAGAAACACGATGACGCTGCTGCTGGGGCTGTGTGTGCTGATGTCGGCCGCCGCATGCGACCGCCAGACGCCCGACGTTGTGTACATTCCGAAGAACACGGGCAATCCCTATTTCGACGCCGTGACATCGGGCTTCCAGCGGGCCGCACGGGAGACGGGCGTTTCCTTCCAGATGCTCGGTCCGGCGCAGGCCGGCGCCATCACGCAGCTTCCCATGCTCAAGGACCAGGTACAGCGGGGCGTGAAGGTGATCGCCATCTCGCCCAACAGCCCCGACGCGCTGAACACCGCCATCGACGACGCCCGCGCGCGCGGCGTCAAGGTCATCACCGTCGACGCCGACCTCACCGGCAACGAGGACCGCCGCGACGCGGCCGTGCTTCAGGTGGATTTCGACCTGGTGGGTCCGCACCTGCTCGAACTGCTGGGCAAGCACATCGACTACGAGGGCGAATTTGCCATCCTCAGCGCCACCACCGACGCTCCCAACCAGCGGCACTGGATAGGGGGGCTGCTGCGTGCCCTGGCCGACAACCCCAGGTACGCGAGGATGAAGCACCTGGAGACCGCCTATGGCGACGACAACGACCAGAAGAGCCTCACCCAGTGCGAGGCTCTGCTGACCAAGTACCCCAGCCTCCGCGGCATCATCTCGCCCACGACGGTGGGCGTGGCCGCCTGCGCGCAGGCCGTCAAGTCGGCCGGCGTCTATCCCGGAGGCCCCACCGCCCGCGGCAAGGGCGTCGTGGTGGTCGGCCTGGGCATGCCCAGCGCCATGCGCGGCTACATCAAGGATGGCATCGTCCCCGCCGTCGCCCTGTGGGACCCGGCCAACATGGGGCACGTTGCCGGCCATCTGGCCGCGGGGCTGATCAACGGCACCATCAAGCCCGCGGTGGGAACCAGTTTCGACGTGCCCGGCCTGGGCCCGCGCGAATTCCGCGAAAAGATGATCGTGATTGCCGGCCCGCTCCTGGAGTTCAATAAAGAGAACGTGGATCAGTATCGGTTCTGATCGGCTCGTTGCTCAACGCCGGTGTGGCGGCCTGGTGTTGGTTCCCTCCAGGGCGGCGGTGGAGATCGGGCAGTCGTACCAGTTGAGCAGTCCGCGGCGGTGATGCACCAGGGTCTGGGCGAACTGCTGGAGCATCCGCACGCCGCTGGAACAGGCCCGGGCGATCCAGTCGTCCAGGAAATGCTCGGCCTGATCGCGGTCGGGCTGCTCCCACAACTGCCGCAGGTCGTCCTTGAGGCAGTAGGCCATGGCCAGGGGCTTGTTCAGGGCCAGGGCCTCCTCCAGACGCTGGCGTTCCTTGCGTTTGGGATCCAGGTTCTCCGGATGCTTCAGCAGCAGCCAGCGCGTGCCCTTGAGCACCTTCCTGGCCAGCGGCCCCTCGGCCTCACGCTGCACATGGCCAGGAAGCTCACCCGCGCCCGCGGCTGCGAGCCGCCGATGGTGCTCAACTCGCCCGTCCCCGTGGCGTCGTGCAGGCGCTGGCGGGTGGTGATGAGCGTCACGTTACACAGCCGACGTCATCGTCCAAAGATAGAGCCATCGTGTGCGTATGCGCTCCCCAATTGACCACAGCACCACAATTGCTACTGCCTGTAGACCGCCATGGCGTCCTCAAGGCATCGTCCGAGGTCCAGGCTTGCTTCAGCGGATGGCGCGGGTCGGTTCATGTTACGACGGTCAGGTGTCAGCGATGGCCTGTGCGGGCCCACCGCGTCAGACAAACGCCGCGACAGCCACTGGCCGTTTGACCGTCAGGCCGGCTCGATGGAGTTTGATCCGTTCCAGTTCGTGCATGACATCAGCCGTCAGGTAGCTTGCGCCGCAGTGAGGGCAATTCATGACCGGGACATTCTCGATCACCAAGAGTTGCGCGCCCTTTCCATAGCTTCTGGCCACGCGACGCACGATCGCGCCCTTCCTTCCGCAGATGTCGCACACGACGTTGGATGACTTACGCTTCATCGTGCGATCTCACCTACCTCTCGCTTACCCGTCGCTCCGCCTTCTCCAGCCACTCCTCGTTGATCGTCACGCCCCAACCCGGGCCATCGGGGATCTGGACTTTGCCGTCCCTGCACCGCAGCGCCGGGAAGAACAGGTCGTCCGTCCAGTCCGTGTGCTCGATGGAGAACTCCAGATAGTCGCCGGCGTTGGGGATCGCGCCCAGCATGTGCAGCGTGAAGACCGTCACCATCGACAGGTTGGCCGCGTGCGGCACGCAGCGATAGCCCATCTCCTGGCCCATCTTCGCCACCTTGAGCGCCCGCGTCAGCCCGCCGACGTAGCACACATCGGGCTGGATGATGTCCACCGCGTGCATCTGCATCATCCGCCGCCAAGTGGGCAGCGAATTGTCCTGCTCGCCGCCAGCCACGGGCACGTCCAACGCGGCCGTCACTTCGGCCGTCCACTCCAGTTCCCAGTAGGGGCACGGCTCCTCGAAATGGCACACGCCGTTGTCCTGGAGCACCTTGCCCAGCTCGATGGCGCGCTTCGGCGTGTAGCAACTGTTGGCATCCACCAGCAGCGACACATCGGGGCCGACGGCCTTGCGCACGGCCGGGACGAGCGCCTCCGAGCGCCCGGGCCACTGGTCCTGGTCGTGGCCGAAGACCCGGCCCACGCGGATTTTGAATGCGTGATAGCCCAGGTCATCGCGCAGTTTCGCCAGCCGCACCGCCTCATCCTCCGGCTTGATGTCGCGGCGCATCGAGGAGCCATAGGCCGGGAACGGCCGCGGCCGGCCGCCCAGCAACTCGCAGACGCTCTTGTTCTGGAGCTTGGCCTTGAGGTCCCAGCAGGCGGTGTCCACGCCGCACAGCGCCCGGCACAGGTACGAGCCGGGGTACTTGTGCTCGCCCTCGATGACCCGCTGCTCAAGGGCGTCGGTGTCGAGGGGGTCCTTGCCGAGCGCATATGGGGCGACTTGCCGGTGCAGCACGAGCGCTGTGATGTCCGGGTTGTAGGGCGAGACCTGCCCCCAGCCCTCGGCCCCGTCATCCGTGCGGATGCGGACCATTCCAATGTGCCGGCCGACGAAAGTTTCGATGGATTTGATGAGCATGTGCTGGTCCGTGGTCAGTGGTCCCTGGTCAGTTGACGGGTCATTGTTCCGTTTGCCGGCTGTATTGTGCCCGATCGGCGGCGCCGAAGCCAATACGGCCCGGATCACATATTCATCCCGCTTCGCGGCGGTAGATGTCTTCCAGCGCATCCACGTGGGCCTCATGCGACAGACTTCCGCGAAGCCCCAGGCACGAGCGGCTCATCCGCGCTCGCTCCCGCGGATCCATCAGCAGGCTGATCCGCTCCGCCAGACCCGCCACATCGTCGGCCGACTCCAGCACGAAGCCATGCTCGCCCTCGCGCATCAGTTCGCAGGCCCCGTTGTGCCTGGTGCTGATCACCGGCAGCCCCATCGCCAGCGCCTCCAGCACCACGAGGCTGCACGGATCGTGCCACGTTGGGAGCACGAACAGATCGGCCGCGCTGTAGCAGGGATACGGATCGCCCGCCGGCCCCGCGAAAATCACCTGTGTTTCCACACCCAACCTGCTCGCCAGTCGGCGGTAGGCAGTGGGATCGGGCCGGCCGACGACCAGCAGGATCAGCTCATGTCGCTTGAGTCGCGACAGCGCCAGGATGGCAAACTCCAGCCCCTTGCGCTGGAAGTCCTGGGCCAGGAACAGGGCCACGGTGCGCTCCGGCGCGATCCCCAGCCTCCGCCGCAACTCCCTCCCGCCCGCCGGATCGCGGTGCGGGTCGAATCGCCGTATGTCGACGCCGTTGTAGAGGATGGCGATCCGATGTGGCTGGAGGGCGTGGTACTGGCGTGCCGACCTGGCCACATACTGGGAAAGACACAGGACACACGGCCCGTGCGGATCGGCCAGCAGTGCCCGCTCGACGCGTGCGAATGCCCGGCGCCGGCCGTTCAGCCGGTTGGCGAAGCGCGCCGCCGCCCGCGCCAGCCAGCCGTGCTTTTCGTGTCCTTCGGCCAGTGCAGCGGCGATCCCCGCATGTGGATGATACAGATGGCATCGCCGCACGGGGAGCATGGCGTGGACGATGTCGTAGGCGTGCCGGTCCAGGTGATGATCCAGGGCATCCAGGAAAGCCAGGTACCTACCCCTTCGCGTCCAGCCGCACAACGGCAGTTCCACGGTGTCGGTCCCGACCGGCGCATCGTGAAAGCTGCCGGCCAGCAGCGACACCTGGTGACCCCGCTGCAGCAGGGCGGCGGCCAGGTCGCACGTATAGCGTTCGGCGCCGCCACGGCGGGGATCGGCATGAAGGATGACCAGTGCCACGCGCATGCGCAGAGAGGCTAAGGGCGGCGGTAGAAAAGAGCCAGCGGCCCAAGCGGACGAGCGGACGTCCTTTGCCCACTTGCCCCTCTAGACGCGTGTGGGCAAATCCGTAAAATGTCAGCTGCGGCGGCCGGTCCTGAATGACTCGTTGGTCGTGCCGGCGGCCCGATCATTGCGATGGATCGCAACGGGCCGGCGGCAGCTCGGCTGGCCGCAACGCAATCATGATCGTCGATTGTCATACTCATGTGTGGCAGTCGCCCGAGCAACTCGGGCAACTGACCCTCGGAGAACCAGCCCGCACACCACGTCTCCGGACGACGCGGCTGCCGATGGGTGGTGTACAAACTATGGTGCCGCCGGGCGATGCCGACTACCACTGGTCGCAGACCGGCTCGGTCGACAAGTCATTTGTCCTGGGCTTCAAGTCGCGCTACATGCGCGCTGAAATCCCCAACCGGTATGTCGCCGAGTATGTCAATCGCTTCCCCCAGAAGCTGGTCGGCTTCGCCGGAATCGACCCCACCGAACGCAACGCCCCCGACGAGGTGCGCTTTGCACGCAACGACCTGCGCATGCGCGGCATCACCCTCTCCCCGTCCAATCAGGACTTCCACCCAACCGACACACGCGCCATGCGCGTCTATGCGGTCGCCGAACAGCTTGGCATGCCCGTGCTGGTTCACCCGGCCAGTCCGTTTGCTGAGCAGGCCAAGCTGGAGTTCGGCCGGCCGGTGCTTCTGGACGAGGTGGCGCGTCAGTTCCCGAATCTGCGGCTGATCATCGCGCAACTTGGGCAACCCTGGGTCGACGAGGCCGTGTGCCTCCTGGGCAAACACCCCAACGTGTTCGCGGATGTATCGGGCCTTCTGCGGCGGCCGTGGCAGGCCTACAACGCCCTGGTGTCGGCCCACCAGTACGGCGTCATGGACAAACTGCTGTTCGGGTCCGATTTCCCCTACACCAGCGCCACCGAGTGCATCGAGGCGCTCTACAGTCTCAATCAGCTCGCGCACGGCACCAACCTTCCCATCATTCCACGCGAAGCCCTGCGCGGCATCGTTGAACGCGACACCCTCTCGCTTCTGGGCCTCAACTGACTGTTCTCACCATGCGCCGCCTCACACCGCCAGCGCGTATGTTGCAGTGCCTGGCGGCCGTGTTCGCGGCCCTCATCCTCGGCGGCTGCCAGCCGACGGGCGGCACGCTCCGGCTGTACCCCGATCACGGCGGCCAGCAGTCGCATCGCTTCAGCCAGGCCTACATCGCCGAGGCCGCCAATGGCGACCGCGAGATCGTGCTGCTCGACAGCGCGGGCTGGACCGCCTCTTCCAAGGGCAAGGGCCGTCCGCTCGAGCCCACCGAGCTTGCGCCGCTGCGGCAGATCGTTCACCTGCGCGTTTTCTGGCGCGCCATCGCCGGCACGACCGACAACCCCGCCGCGGCGAACGCCGCCGTCGAATGGCACATCCTCGGACCCGAAGGCAGCGGTCGGCGCATCGTCTACGAGGGCGCCGCCCAGGTCGCCATCGGCAACCGCGTCGGTCATCGGCTCGTCACGATCCGCGACGGTCACCTCAGCCCCAGCGGGCGGCATGATGAGGTTCAAGACCCCGTTGGCCCAGCCCGCATTGTCGGTGCCTTCCGCGCCGTCCCCAACAGCGGCCGGGTCCGCGATGCTCTGGCCGAGCTGGACCTCACCGCGCAACCTGTCAACTCAGCGTTGGGTGGCCATGCCCCTTGATCTGCACCTGCTTCACGCCACGCTGCTTTTCGCCGCGCCGCTGCTGATTGCGGCGGCGGGCGAACTCATCGTGCAGCGGAGCGGCATCGTCAACATCGGCATCGAGGGCATGATGCTCAGCGGCGCCCTGGGCGCCTGGCTGGGGAATCTGCTGCTGGGGCCCGTCGCCGGCGTGGCGGCCGGAGTGCTCGCCGGCTGCATCCTGGGACTGCTTTTCGCGGTGGCTGTGGTTCCGGTCGGCGCCGACCAGATCGTGAGCGGAGCGGCCATCAACCTGCTGGCACTGGGCGCGACCGGTGCGGTGGCCGGGCGCTTCCACGGGACTCTGGATCAGCTTGCCGCCAGGCCGCTGAGTCCATGGTGGCTCATCGTTGCTGCAATCGTGTTGCCGGGAATGCTCTGGGCATGGCTTCGGCTGACACGGGCGGGTCTGGAGCTGACCGCGCTGGGCGAGGCCCCGGAGGCCGCCGATTCCGCCGGCATCCGCGTGCACCGGCAGCGCTTCGCGGCGGTGCTTTTCGGCGCGGCGTGCGCCGGGCTTGCTGGCGGCTATCTGTCCACCATGCGCGTGGCAGGCTTTACCGAGAACATGACCGAGGGCCAGGGGTTTCTGGCATTGGCCCTGGTGATTTTCGGCCGCTGGACGGCCCCCGGCATTCTTCTGGCAGGCGTGTTTTTCGGGCTGGTGCGGGCGCTGGCCAACCGGCTGAATGTCTATGAGGCCACCGCCGGCTTCAACTCGCTGCTCGACATGTTGCCCTACGTGGTGAGCATCCTCGCCCTGGCCGGTTTGGCGGGCCGCAGCCGCGCCCCGGCGGCGCTGGGCAAGCCGTACGTTCGCGAAGCATGAGCGGCGCGGCGGCGGAATCAGCCGTTCTGCTCATGGGATTGCCGGATCGAGCTTGGCGCCTCGCATTGACCCAGGTCCGCTCTGGCCCCATGGGCGTAGAATCGCAGCACACTTATGTCACGAATGCCCGAACGATCGCTTCTCTTGCCGTTATGGATCGCCGCCCTGCTGTGGATCGCGGGCTGCGCGGCCGAGCCACGACAACTTGCGCCGCTGGCGCCGGCGTCGGTCGATGCGCTGCGCAAGTCGGTGGAGTATCTGGCCAGCGATGCCCTGGAGGGGCGCGGCATTGGGACGGCCGGCCTGGACGAGGCTGCCACCTACATCGCCGGCTATTTTCGCGGACTGGGGCTGGTCCCGCTGGAGGGGCAGGGGGACTACTACCAGCCCTTCAAGTTCACGACCGTTTCCGGGCCGGGCGCGCGGACAACGTTGAGGATCAACGGCAAGGATTTGGCGGCGGGGCGAGACTTCCAGCCATATGTCTTCTCGGCCGAGGCGGATTTCGCCGGAGGCGTGGTGTTCGCGGGGTATGGCATCGCCGGGGCGCGCGACGGCGCGGGCCGGGAGTACGACGACTACGCGGGTGTCGCCGTGGAAGGCAAAGTGGTGCTGGTGATGCGGTTCGAGCCGCACGACGCCGACGGCCGCAGCCGCATCGCTCCGGGCGACTGGTCCCCACACGCCCGCCTGGAACACAAGGCACGCCAGGCCGCTCAGCGAGGCGCGGCGGCGATGCTCGTGGTACATCCGGTGCGTTACCACGGCCCCGAGCGGTTCACGACGCTGGACCGGCTCGTCGGCCAGAACGTGGGCATCCCGGTAGTGCAGATCAGCATCCAGGCGGCCGAAGAGCTGCTGCGTGCGGCCGGCGCCAGCGACCTGGGCACGTTTCAGGCGCGGATCGACGAGCAGTTCCGGCCGTTTTCGATGGTGCTGAGGCGAAGCCGCGTGGAAGGGCGCGTGGAGCTGGAGCGCAAGACGTACGATCTGCGCAACGTGGCGGCGGCGCTGCCGGGCACGTCGCGGCCGGACCGGTATATCGTAGTGGGAGCGCATTACGATCACCTGGGGCGCGGGGAGTTCGGGAGCATGGCGCGGGGATCCGGCGAAATCCACAACGGTGCGGATGACAACGCCTCGGGGACGGCCGCGTTGCTGGAGGTGGCGCGGCTGCTGAGCGAGGCCGGCGGGCTGCCGAAGACAGTGATCTTCGTGGCGTTCAGCGCCGAGGAGCGGGGTCTGGTGGGTTCGCGGTGGTGGGTGGAGCATGCGCCGGTGCCGCTGGAGCGGATCGACGCCATGATCAACATGGACATGATCGGGCGCGTGCGTAACAACGTCGTGCTGGTGGGAGGCGGGGCGACAGCGACGGCGTTCGGGCAAATCCTCCGCGAGGCTGAGCAGCGCTCGCCGCTACAGTTCAGGACGGCCGGGGCCAGCGGCATTGCGCCCAGCGACAGCACGTCGTTCCTGGTGCGTCGGATTCCCGTGCTGTTTTTCTGGACGGGGATGCACGCGGACTATCACCGTCCCAGCGACGATGCGGACAAGATCAATTACGAGGGCCTGGCCCAGATCGTGGACGTGGTCGGGCACGTCGTCCAGTCGATCAGCGTGCGCAACGACGTGCGTTTCGCGGCAAGCGCGGCGGTGGCGGGAATGCAGGCGACGGACGTGCTGCGGCCGGGCGGAGGTGCGGCGTCGCTCGGTGTGGTGCCCGATTACGGGATGGACCAGGCCGCGGGTGTGAAGATCAGCGGCACGGTGGCCGGTTCGCCCGCCGAGCGCGCTGGGCTGGAGGCTGGAGACGTGCTGGTGGCATGGGATGGGCAGCCGCTGCAGACGATCTACGATCTGACGGATTATCTGCGGCTGTCGCAGCCGGGGCAGATGGTGCGGCTGAGGTACCTGAGGCATGGTCAGCAGCGTGAGGTGGAGGTTGTGCTTGGCACGCGGGACGATGGGGCGCGGGTAATCGATGAGGCGGAGGAGCCGGAGGCGGCGATGGAGGCTGTGCGGCCGTGAATGGCTGCATATAATGCTGCCATGCGGCTCGGAATCATCATCGTGGACCATGGCTCGCGGCTGGCGGAAAGCAACCGGCTGCTGGAGGAGCTGACGGGGCTGTTCGCGCAGCGCTATGCGCAGCGCTATCCGATTGTCGAGCCGGCGCACATGGAACTGGCCGAGCCGTCGATCGCCACGGCCTATCGGCGGTGCGTGCAGCGCGGGGCGGAGCGGGTCGTGGTCTGTCCCTTCTTTCTGGGACCTGGCAAGCACTGGACCAGCGACATTCCGCGCCTGACGGCCGACGCGGCGCGGCAGTTTCCCCAGACCTGCTATCACGTGACGCCCACGCTGGGGATCGATGACCTCATCCTGGAGCTGCTGGAGAAGCGCATCCACGGATGCGTCGACAACTCCTTCCTCTGCGACCTGTGCCGCGGCACCCTGCGAAGCGGCGAACCCCTGGAGACGACCGCCGCATGAACTGCCACGCGCCCCTCCCGGCACTGCGGCAGCGCGGCGGGGTTGACTGGGCGACGGGACGGCGCGTAACCTGTGAACAGAGGGAACTGTCCTGGCCCGAGGTTGCTGTGCAAGATCAGAAATCAGATTACCTCTTGTGGATCTTCCCCGCGCTGCTTGTTCCGGCGCTGATTCTGCTCATCTGGGGTGTCTTGCTGATGTTCGCTGATCCGGCGCGGCATGCCATGCTGGCGGCCGGGGTCGGCCTGGTGGTTGTGGTCCTCGGTCTGTGGCTTCACGCCCTCAGCGTGCGCGGGGCCGTGGCCTCGCTTCAGCGCGACGCAAACGCAAGCGCCCGCGAGGTGGACCAGCGTCTGTCCAACCTGACCGCCCTGCTGCATCAGATCTCCGAACAGCAGCTCATCAGCGAGCGCGCCAAGGCCATCGCCTTCCGCGAGCGCGAGCGCGAGGCCCTGCGCCGGGCCATCCGCGAGGAGATCGCCCGCCGCGACTGGGATGCCGCCAGCCGTCTGGCCGACGACATCGAATCGATGTTCGGCTACAGGCAGGAGGCCGAGCGCTTCCGACAGGAAATCCAGGTCCAGCGTGACGCCGAGGCCCAGCGCCAGATCGCCGAGGCCATCGCCCTGATCGACAAACACTGCCGCAGCGAGGACTGGTCCGCTGCCGTGCGCGAAGCCGACCGCATCCACCGCCTCTATCCGGCCGATCCCGCCGTGCAGCGCCTGGCCCAGGACGTCGAGGCACGTCGGGTGGCCCGCAAGCAGCAGTTGCTGACGGAGTGGAACCAGGCCGTGCAGCGACACGACATCGAGGGCAGCATCGAGGTGCTCCGCTCCCTGGACAGGTATCTCACGCCCCAGGAGGCCGCCTCCATGCAGGAGACGGCGCGCCAGGTCTTCAAGGACAAGCTGATGCTCCTGGGCCAGCAGTTCACGCTGGCCGTCAAGGAACACGCCTGGCGCGAGGCGCTGCGGCTTGGCCAGACGATCGTCGCCCAGTTCCCCAACTCGCGCATGGCCCAGGAGGTGCAGGAGAAGATGGCCCTGCTCGAGACGCGCGCCGCCGAAGAGGAACCGGCCGCGGTGTGAGGGAGGGCGCAGTCCGAGGGGTGATTCGGGGACCTCGTCACCGGCGCGGCGGCGCCATCGCCCCGAAGTACTCGCAGGGCGCACCAGCCGCATCCTCCATATCGGTTAATTTGCGCTGGCTGTCACGCAGCGCCCCGGCGGCGCAAAAGATGACGGCGCCGCTCCAGACGCGCGCGGCGAGCGAAGAACCTCCCGCGGCAGCGCCAAAAAAGAAAGCTTCCGCCGTGGCCGGGAAGCTTTCCTGGTGTTCCGGGACCCAATTGGAGCCAGGGTCCAGAACGGTGTGTTGTGACATGTGCGTCCACGACTCAGAGGCCGTCGAACATTTGGAGCCACGAGTTCGACAAGCAGCACTCGCTACTTCTTGGCCTTCTTCGTCGTCGTTTTGGTCGTCGTCTTCTTGGACGACTTCTTGGCGGCTTTCTTTGCCATGGCGCTTGTCACCTCCTTTCAATCATCAAATGTACGGATCGTAAACTCGCCAGTCAACGTTTTTTTACCTTTCGCCAGCTTTTTTTTCGGCACGCGGCCGTCGCCTCCTGAACCGCGGAGCGGCCACGGCGCGGCTGGCGCGCTCTGGCGGGATGCGCCGATATGATTAATGTAATCCGCGCCGATCATGAACGACCTTCGAGCAAAGCGCGTCGTTGTCGCCGGCCTGGGCCGATTCGGCGGAGGAATCGCCGTGAGCCGCTGGCTTGTGGAGCAGGGGGCGCGCGTGCTGGTCACGGACAACGCCGACCCGCAGGCGCTGGCCGATTCCGTGCGTCAACTCGACGGTCTGAGCATCGACTATCGCCTCGGCGAACACCGCGAGGAGGACTTCACCTCGGCCGACCTGGTCGTCGCCTCGCCGGCGATCCCGCCGGACAACCGTTATCTTCAGGCGGCGCGCCAGGCGGGTGTTTCCGTGACGACGGAAATCCGTTTGTTCATCGAGCGGTGTGCGGCGCCGATCCTGGGGGTCACCGGCACCAAGGGCAAGTCTACCACCACCGCGCTGCTGGGGGAGATGCTGCGGCGACGCTATGTCACCTGGGTCGGCGGGAACATCGGCCTGTCGCTGCTGAGCAATCTGCCGGCCATCCAGAAGGAGCATCTGGTGGTTCTGGAACTGTCCAGCTTCATGCTGGAGTACCTGGAGCCGGCGCAGTGGTCGCCGCACGTGGCCGTGATCACTTTCATCGCTCCCGATCATCTGGACCGCCACAAGACGCTGCCGCGTTATCTCGACGCCAAGCGCAACATCCTCCGTTACCAGAAGCCGACGGACGTGGCCGTCATCAACGAGGAATGCCCGGCGGCGGTCGAGCTGGCGGACGTCGGCAGCGGCCGCGTGGTGCTCTACGGACTGCGCGACCGCAGGGCCTTTGAGCTGCGCATTCCGGGGCGGCACAACCAGCTCAACGCCCAGGGCGCCTTTGCGGCGGCCGCCGTTATGGACATCGGCTGGCAGGAGGCGCAGGAGGCGATCGCCGGCTTTACCGGGCTGCCGCACCGGCTCCAGCTCGTTCACGAGCACCGTGGGGTGCGATACTTCAACGACTCGATCGCGACGATCCCCGAGGCGGCGGTGGCGGCGCTGGATTCGTTCCCGCCACGGACGGTCATCCAGATCGTCGGTGGATATGACAAGCAGCTTCCGATGACGGCCATGTGCGCCGCCCTGGTTGAACGCGCCAAAGCTGTCCTGTGCATCGGTCAGACCGGCCAGCAGATCGCCGACATGCTGGAGAACGCCCCGCGGATCGGGGCGGCCGACGTGTACCGCTGCGGCGACCTGCCGACGGCGATGAAGATAGCACGGCAGATCGCCGTCGCGGGCGACGTGGTGCTGCTGAGCCCCGGCTGCGCCAGCTACGACCAGTTCCGCAACTTCGAGGAGCGAGGCGAGGTTTTCGCCGCACTGGCACGAGGCGAACAGTGAGCGCGGCGCGCGGCCGCGGCCCAGGTGCGAACGACGGAATCCCAGGCCCGAATCAATGCCGAATAGCCGCAGCACGAAGGAGGATCGAGACTGTGCTTCGCCCAGTGGTCAATGATTCTGCCCCGCCCCAGATAAGTGCGCCGCCGCCGCGACTTCACTGGGTTGCGTTGTTACTCACGCGCGGCCGGCGACGTTCGTAGTCGGGGTTGGGCGAGGGCATCCGCGCGGCCACCTCCGTGCGCCAGGCTTTGAGCATGCCGTGGAGGCGGGCTGCGCGATCGGGTTGCGCCCTGCTCAGATCGCGCGTCTCGCTGATGTCCTGCGAGAGGTCGAACAGCTCCAGGCGCTGGTCCTCGAAATGCTCGATAAGTTTCCAGTTGCCCTCGATCACCGAGCCGCTGGGGGCATCGCCCTGATTCGAGTAGTGCGGGAAGTGCCAGTAGATCGCCTGACGCCGCGGCGCAGCGCCCCCGCGCAACAGCGGCATCAGGCTGATGCCGTCGGGGTGCTGCTGCGGCCGAAGCGGCAGGGCCGCGGCCTCGAGAATCGTCGGATAGAAGTCGGTGCTGGTGACGGGCACATCGCACCGTGAGTCGGCCGGGATCACGCCCGGCCAGCGCACCAACTGACACACGCGCGTGCCACCCTCGCGGCTCCAGCCCTTGCCCTCGGCCAGCGGCAGGTTGCTCGTGGGCGAACCCTCGGACGTCGACAGCCCGCCGTTGTCCGAGGTGAAGATCACGAGCGTGTCGCCGGTGAGTCCCTCCTGCTGTAGCGCCGCCAGGAGCCGGCCGATGTTCCAGTCCAGGTTCTCGATCATGGCCGCGTAGTGCGGATCGGACTGGACGAGCCGGCGGCGGATGCGTTCGGGCTGGCGGCCGGGCGCCGGCAGCCTGGGCATTTCCTCGCCATCGACAATGGCCGGCAATCGGTCCAGCCCCAGGGCGGCCGCCTTGCGGCGGTATTTCTCGACGAGGGCGGCTGGCGCCTGGATGGGAATGTGGACGGCGTAGTGCCAGAGGTTCAGAAAGAACGGGCGATTGCGATCGCGCCTGCGGATCAGCGCGAGGGCCTCGTCGGTGAGACGGTCGGTCAGATACTCGCCGGCCGGTCCATCGTTCAGCATCGGCATGCGATAGGGGCTGAAAAAGGTGGGCGGCAGGCCCAGGTGGGAGCCGGCGATGTTGACGTCGAAGCCGTGATGTTGAGGTTGGAACTGCTCATCGCCCAGGTGCCACTTGCCGACGTGCCAGGTCTGATAGCCCCCCTGCCGCAGCGCCGCGGCGATGGTCGTCTCCTCCAGCGGCAGGTAGTGCAGATAAGGCACATCCAGCAGACGGCCCTCATTGCGGCCGGCGATGTACTGGGTCAGTCCGATGCGCGCCGGGTACTTGCCGGAGAGAATGCTGGCGCGGGTGGGTGAGCAGACGGGGGCGGATGCATAGGCGCGGCTGAAGGTCATGCCCTCGGCCGCCAGAGCGTCGAGATGGGGCGTTTCGTAGAAGGTGCTGCCACAACAGCCCAGGTCGCGCGCCCCCAGGTCGTCGATCAGGATCAGCAGGATGTTGGGGCGGGACGCCATGACAGCAGCATACCGCCGCCCCGCAGGCCATGCGAGCAGGCTCTCATCCCGTCATCCTGCCCAGGCGTTCCGCAGGGGCAGAGCAGCGGAGCGTGATGTGGATAATCTCGGCCGGCGCGTTGACGCGCACCGGGAACCAGTTGCCGACGCCGTTGGAAACGACCAGGGCGCTGTTGCCGCGGCGGTATGGCCCCGACCAGTACTTGTAGAGCAGCGGCCCCGGACCCAGGTCGGGCGTGAGCATCACCTGGCCGCCGTGGGTGTGGCCGGCCAGAGTCAGGGGCACGCCGGCGTCGGCGGCCAGGTCAAAGGCGTGCGGGTGGTGGGCCAGGAGGATCTGGAAGGCGTCTGGGTCGCGCAGTTCAAGGGTCTTGCGCACGTGCAGCGGAATCTGCGCGTCGTGGCGGTCGCCCAGGCCGCCCCAGCGGATGCCGAGCACCTGAACAGCCTGTCCGCGGATGCTGAGGGTGCGCTGATCGTCGAGCAGAAGGGGCACGCCCGAGTCAAGCACCTGTCGTTCAAACTCCAGGCGGTTGTCGAACAGATCGTGATTGCCCTCGCACATGAACAGGCCCCCCCCCGCGCGCAGTTGCCGCACCATATCCAGCGCCCTGGGAAGCTCCACGAGGGAGTAGTCGATCAGGTCGCCTGTCATGAGCACCAGATCGACGTCCAGCTCGTTGGTGCGCTCGACGATGCTCTCGAGCAGGAGGGGACTCGTAAAGCGGCCGGCATGTACGTCGGCGATGTGGGCGATGCGCAGGCCGTCCAGCGCCGGCGGCAGATCGGGCAGCGCCAGCTCGATGGGACGGACGCGGAAATGATCCAGCCGGCCCATGGCCATCGCCACGGTGCCGCCGGTGAACAGAGGCGGAACGGCGGCGACGCCCGCCAGCAGCACCTGGCGGCGCGTGGGGCCTTGCCTGCTCGCCGGCACGGGGACAGGAATCGGTTGCAGCGCCGTCCGCCGGGCCCGGAGAATGCGGCGTGCCAACCCCGCGACGCCACCGGCGATTCCGCCCGCCGTCAGAAGGACGATGAAAATGGGCAGCACCATCAGGTGCCACACGTACAGCAGGGCCAGGAACGATGGCGGCAACACCAGGTGTATGCCCGTCCAGCGCGAGGCGAACATCCAGGCGAACTGACCAAGCTGCACGGCCATGAACGCCGCCAATGCCAGACGCCAGCCTATGCCCCACCTGAGCACGCGCAGCCGCCGGTCGGCCCACCACCAGAAGACCGCGTCGAACAGGAGGATGGAGATGACGATCAACTGAAACATCTCTGGACGTAGTGTATGCGGCAGCAACGGCTGCTGACAACAGACTCGGACCGAATGCGTGCCGGCCGCCCCAGTGTGCGCCGCGGCGCAGCGGACGCAGCGCCCTTGTCAAGCGACGGCGCAAGCCGCTATTGTGGCGGTACCCGCCAGCAGAGCGGGCCGTGGGAATGGGGGCTCACATGGTGCTGACATGAAACTGATCGTCTTGAAGAACAAGAGCGCACTGGGGCAGAAGGCCGCCGCAGACGGCGCCAGGCTCATCCGTGCCGCCCTGGCCAGACGCGGCTCGGCCAATATCATCGTTGCCACCGGCGCCTCGCAGTTTCAGATGCTGCGGGCACTGTGCCGCGAGCCGCGCATCGCCTGGAACCGCGTCACGGCCTTCCATCTGGACGAGTACATCGGCCTGAGCATCACCCATCCCGCGTCCTTCCGCCTCTACCTCTGGCAGCGCTTCGTCAGCCAACTGCCCCTTCCGCTGGCGGCTTTTCACTACATCAACGGCGAGACCGACCCGCAGGCCGAGTGCCGGCGCCTGGGCAAGCTCATCTCATCCCGGCCGATCGATGTCGCCTTCATCGGCATCGGCGAAAACGGCCACATCGCCTTCAACGACCCGCCGGCCGACTTTGTCACCACCCGCCCGTACCTTGTCGTCAACCTCGACGAGCGCTGCCGTCGGCAACAGTTGGGCGAGGGGTGGTTCAAAACGCTCAAGGACGTGCCGAAGCAGGCCATCTCCATGTCGCCCCGGCAGATCATGAAGTCGGCGGCCATCATCTGCACGGTTCCCGACCGGCGCAAGGCCGAGGCGGTCCGCAACACCGTCAGAGGTCCCCTGACGCCGGACGTGCCGGCGTCGATCCTTCAAGAGCATCCTCGCGCCACGATCTACCTGGATCCGCCGGCGGCGTCGATGTTGTGAGGAGGAAGGCACGGAGGCACGGAGGATCCAGCTCGACGACGTGAACGCCGCCGTCGAGCAATCCGGTGCGCTTGCGGCGGTACTCATGGAGCCCCTCGCCGCTCTTGTTCGAGGGGCTGAGGCATTCGATGACGGTGATGAGTCGCTCACCATCGGCGTCCAGGATGCGGATGAACCGCTCGGTTACCGGATCGAGCTCGGCCACCAGGGTGTACGGCGCATCGAGCATGAGTCCGCCTTCGCCGGCGCTGCGCGGCGCATCTCCGCGGGCGATCACGCGCACGTCCGGGCGGGGCATTCCCTGGAGTGCGCGTCAGTGGAAGTCACGTGAGGTATGGCGATGGCCCTGGATCAGGTGGCTCAGGTCGAACATGCGCCGCACCATCACGTGGACGACCTGGCCCTGGCGCTCGATGCGGCCGTCGGCGCGCAGCAGGGCTGCGTGGCGCGCGGCGGGACGATACCTCTCGTAGACGTCGGGGCGGACGATGAGGTTGACGATGCCTGTCTCATCCTCGATGGTTTCAAAGACGATGCCGGAAGCGGTGCCCGGACGCTGGCGGATGAGCACCAGACCGGCCACGCGCACCCACGTGCCGTGCGGTATATCGCGTATTTGCTGCGCTGTGGCGATGCCCATTTCGTCGAGCGTGGGACGGACCAGGGCGATGGGGTGTTGCTTGAGCGACAGGCCGGCGGTGGCGTAGTCGGTCATGACTTCCTGGGCGAGGGGCATGGGGGGGAGGAGTGGCGAGTGGTGAGTGCTGAGTCCTGAGTGATGAGGATTTTCGATTTTCGATTTTCGATTTTCGATTGAATCGGGAGAATCTGCGATCCAGCCACTCCCTCCGTCGCTTCGTCGTTTCGTCGCTTCGTCGCTTCCTCCTCCGTGCCCAGCGCAGTGCTGAGTCCTGAGTCCTGAGTGCTGAGAGGTTCTGCCACTGAACCCTGAACCCCGAACCCCGAACCCTCTCCCTTCGTCGCTGCGTCGCTGCGTCGCTTTGTCGCTCTCCTCCACTGAACCCTGAACCCCGAACCCCGAACCCTCCACCGCGGCATCGTCGAACAGCGGAAGCTGCCGGTCGTCGAGTTCCATCGCCTGCCAGAGGGCCTGGCGGCGGGTGAGGCCAAGGGAGGCGAAGGCGTCGGCCTCGGCCAGGCGGCGAATGACGTGGCGCGGCAGGGCGGTGACGCGCTGGAACTGGGGGATGGAGGTGAATTGGCCGATCTTCTGGCGCGCGGCGACAACTTGATTGGCGTGGTCCCGGCGCAGGCCGCGAATCAGGCGGAGGCCGAGGCGAAGGGGATTTTCGATTTTCGATTTTCTATTTTCGATTGCCTCCGTGCCTTCGTGCCTTTCCTCCCCTTTGTCGCCGCCTCCCTGCCTTCGTGGCTCCGTGCCTTCCGCTTTGCGTAGTGCCGAGTCCTGAGTGCTGAGTCCTGAGTGCGCGGGCAACCGCTCCCTGCCTTCGTGCCTTCGTGCCTCTGTGCCTTCGTGCCTTGTGTCACTTTCCCCCTTCGCCATTCGGACTTCGTCATTCGTCATTGATTCGGGCTTCGGGTTTCGGGCTTCGTCATTGCGCGCCACTGAACCCTGAACCCCGAACCCCGAACCCTCCAGCGTACAATCCCACTCGCTGAAATTCACATCCACCGGCCGAACCTCCACGCCATGCTCGCGCGCATCTCTGACGATCTGGGCCGGGGCGTAGAAACCCATCGGCTGGCTGTTGAGCAGGGCCGCGCAGAAGGCGGCCGGATAATAGCGCTTGATCCAGGCGGAGGCATAGACCAGCAGCGCGAACGAGGCGGCGTGGCTTTCGGGGAAGCCGTATTCGCCGAAGCCGCGGATCTGGAGGAAACACTGCTCGGCGAACTCGCGGGTGTAACCGTTCTTCAGCATACCGTCGATGATCTTCTGGCGGAATGCGTCGATCGAACCGTTGCGGCGCCAGGCGGCCATGGCCCGTCGCAGCTTGTCGGCCTCGTCGGCCGTGAACCCCGCGCCGACCATGGCCACGCGCATGGCCTGCTCCTGAAACAGCGGCACACCCAGGGTCTTTTGCAAGACCTGGCGGAGGGCCTCGCTGGGGTAGGTGACGGGTTCCTCGCCGTTGCGGCGGCGCAGATAGGGATGGACCATGTTCCCCTGGATGGGCCCGGGGCGAACGATGGCGACTTCAATCACAAGATCATAGAAGCATCGCGGCCGCAGGCGTGGGAGCATGGACATCTGGGCGCGGCTCTCGATCTGGAAGACGCCGACGGTGTCGGCGTTTGCGATCATGTCGTAGACGGCGGGGTCTTCGGGGGGGACCGTATGGAGCTGGAGGGGGCACGAAACGATCTGCGGTCCCCTCCCATTCGTCATTCGTCCTTCGTCATTCGTCATTGATTCGGGTTTCGGGTTTCGGGTTTCGCCATTGCTCCCGACTGAACCCTGAACCCTGAACCCTGAACCCTCACCCGTGCCGTTAATGAGCGAAAGCGCCTTCGACACACACGTCAACATCCCCAGCCCCAGGCAATCCACCTTCAAGATCCCCAGCGCGTCGATGTCGTCCTTGTCCCATTCGATGACCGTGCGGTTCTCCATCGCGGCGTTCTCGATGGGAACCAGCTCGCACAGTGGGCCGGCGGTCATCACCATGCCGCCGACGTGCTGGCTCAGGTGCCGCGGAAAGCCCAGGAGCTGGCCCGTCAACTCCACCACCAGCCGCACCGTTCGATCGGCCGGGTTCAGACCCAGCTCGCTCAGGTGCTCCTCGCAGAGCGTTCCCCGATGCCACCAGTCCAGCTTTCCGGCCAGTTGGTCCACCAGGTCCAGCGACAGGCCCAGCGCCTTGCCCACGTCGCGCACGGCCGAGCGTCCGCGGTAGGTGATCACCTCGGCCGTCATGCCGGCGCGGTCGCGGCCGTATTTCTCGTAGATGTACTGAATCACCTCCTCGCGGCGCTCATGCTCGAAATCGACGTCGATGTCCGGCGGCTCGTTGCGGGCGGCCGAGACGAACCGCTCGAAGAGCACATCGATCCTGTCCGGATCCACGCTGGTGATGCCGAGGCAGTAGCACACTGCGCTGTTGGCGGCCGAGCCGCGGCCCTGGCAGAGAATGCCGCGGGAGCGGGCGAAGGTCACCAGGTCATAAACGGTAAGGAAATACGCCTCGTACTTGAGTTTCTCGATAAGCTCCAGCTCGTGGTCGATAAGCTGGAGCACCTTGGGGGGAACGCCCTGCGGATAGCGCTCCTTCGCGCCGTTGCGGGTCAGTTCGGCCAGATACTCGATGGCCGTCTTGCCAGCCGGCACGACTTCGTGCGGGTATTCGTACTTCAGCTCATCCAGCGAGAAGGTACAGCGCTCGGCGATCTCCAGGCCGCGGCGGATGGCGGCCGGGTGATCGGCAAAGAGGCGCTGCATCTGCGCGGGCGGCTTGAGGTACCGCTCGCCGTTGGGAAAGAGGCGATAGCCGGCCTCGTGAATGGTGCAGCCCTCGCGGATGCACACCAGCACGTCCTGGAGCATGCGCCGCTGGGGGATGTGGTAATGGACGTGATTGGTGGCCAGAATCGGGATGTTCAGCCGGCGCGCCAGGCGGATCATTGTATCGAGGCGGCCGCGGTCGTCGTCGCTGTAGAGGCAGGCGGTGGCCAGGGAGAGACGGTCGCCGAGGGCGTCGAGGAGATTTTTGATTTTTGATTTTTGATTTTTGATTGGAGGAGCTGCCGGTGACTGCACACCGGCGCCTTTGTCCCCTCCTCTGTGCCTCCGTGCCTCCGTGCCCGGCCCAGTCCTGAGTCCTGAGTCCTGAGTGCTGAGAGGTTTTGCCACTGAACCCTGAACCCCGAACCCCGAACCCTCCCCCCGCTCCGTCGCTCCGTCGCTTCCTCCTTCGATTGAGTCAGCAGGGATTGTGCTCGCGATGGCGGCCAGCAGGCCTTCGTTGTGATTGAGGAAGTCTTCCAGCGTGAGTGAGCATTCGCCCTTTGCGGCGCGGCGCTTGCCGAGGGTGAGCAGGCGGCAGAGGCGGCCGTAGGCGGCGCGATCGGTGGGCCAGACCAGCAGGTCGGGCGCATCCGAGAGCGTCAGGCGGGCGCCGATGAGCAGTTTGGGCGGAGTGCCGCCC
>Ga0308417_1000244_pt1 | contig 40227 bp, 42 predicted proteins | sample HotsprSampleOS65_FD_203528 | JGI IMG/M metagenome (GOLD analysis project Ga0308417, IMG submission 203528) | Hot spring phototrophic mat microbial communities from Octopus Spring, Yellowstone National Park, Wyoming, United States - 20090730_OS65 ...
CCACGACGACATCGTCGATCACTGCTGCCATGCCTGGAACCGCCTCGTCGATCAGCCCGGGCGCATCATGTCCATCGGACTGCGGGACTGGGCACATCGGTTCTGATCAATGGGATTTGGTATTAGGGCCTATTCATCGTTTGGAGCGAGGCGGGCTGGTGTGGTTCTGGATGGGTCGGAGGTTCTGCCATGGCCAACCCGACACCGCCCGTTCTGCTGACGCTTTCGCAGATGCGGCGCCTGTCGCCGCACTGTCCGCTGTCGCATGGCATTCCGCGCGTGGATGACCGTCGTGTGCTGAGCGGGATCATCTCTGTGATCCGCCACGGCCTCTGCTGGCGCGATGCGCCTGCGGCCTACGGCTCGCACAAGACGCGCGACAACCGCTTCGTCCGCTGGGGGTGTGTTCGACCGCATCTTCGCAGCGCTGGCGGCTGAGGCCGGACCGCCGTCACGGCTGATGATCGATGCCACGCCCCTCACGGCGCATCGCACCGCCGCCAGCCTGCGCAAAAAGGGGCTTTTCCCCGCCGCATCGGCCGCACCAAGGGCGGGCTGAACGCGAAGCTCCACGCCGTCTGCGACGGGCAGGGGCGCGCCCTGGCCCTGCTGCTCACAGAGGGCCAGGCGAGCGATCATCGCGGCGCGACGCTGATGTTGCCAAAACTCCCATCTGCCAAGGAACGGATCGCAGACCGGGGGGACGACAGCGCCCGCTTCAGAGCCGAACGCGCAGCGCGCGGCATCGCCGCCTGTATCCCCTCAACGCGCTCGCGCAAGCAGCCCATCCCGCACCACCCAACGCTTTACCGCCAGGCCACCGCAGCGAAACCATGTTCGGCAGACCCAAGGACTGCCGACGCATCGCCATGCGCTAGGACCGATGCGCACACACCCTCCTCTCCGCCATCACACCCCCCGCAACCGTCACATTCTGCCTCAATCCGTGAGTCCTGAGCCTAGTCTCTCTTCGGTACTCGGACGGCACGGCGCTTGCGGGCGACTGGACCTGAGCCGGCGTTAACCTGCACTCACCCTGCCTCGAGCGCCGCCGCGATGGCGCGGTTCATCGCCCGCACCCCGGCTGCTGGGCCTTCAGGGTGGCTCCACACTGCGGAAATCACGGCCAGGAAGTCCGCTCCAGCCCGAACCAGAACGCCGCAGTTGTCGGGCGTGACGCCTCCTATCGCAACAGAGGGGACCCGGGTGGTCTCGGACCAGATGGAGAGGATCTCCGGGTCGGGGCGGTGTCGGGTCTCTTTCGTTCCGGTCGGAAAGAAGGCGCCGAAGGCGACGTAGTCTGCACCCGCTTCCGCCGCTTCCATGGCGAGATGCCGGGAAGCGTGGCAGGTCGCCCCCAAAGTGAGGTTCGGCCCAAGGAGCGCCCTCGCTGCGCGCAGGTCGCCATCCTCGCGCCCGAGATGCGCGCCGTCGAGGCCGCAGGCGACAGCCAAGTCCGCCCGGTCGTTCATCAAGAACGCGACCCCGCGCTCTTGGACCACCGGGCGAAGGGTTTCCGCCGCGCGACGGATCGCGGCCTCGTCCACCCCCTTCAGACGAAGCTGCACCGCTGCCACGTCGCCTGCATCGAGGGCGCGGGCGAGGTCGTCACGGAAGCGCAACGGGTCGAACGCGGGTGGCGTAATCAGATAGAGCCGGCAACGCGCCGCAGCGTCAGGCGCGTCGTCCTGCGCATCTGCTGTCGCCCCGCTGCAGCCGGTGCGGCTCATGGTTTGCCCCCGGGGATCTCGATGATCCTGGCGCGTTCCGCCACCGCTCGCGCCTTTGGCTTCTCAAGGACTTGCGGCTGATGAGCGAGCCTGTACCGCCGCCGTCGCGGATCGCGCGAACCTTGGCATGGACACCCGCCCCGTTCTTCGCTGCCCGAGAACGCCCCAATCCGACGCCAGGCGAAGGCGGCGTGCACCGGTTGGGCGACGCGCTGGGCCCGGGTGGCGATCTCGCTCGTCTCCTGCCCGTCGACCCCTTTCAGCGCGGCGAGAGGCATGGCAGCGTCACAGAGAAAACCGATGATCTGAACCCTGTGCAGGGTCGCTATATGCGCCGCTCGGGCGAAGCTGTCGACTGCCGTCGCGCCGCCCTCGTCCAGCAAGCGGCACCGGGGAAACACCACGTCGGCGAGCCTGATCGGATCCGCCTCCGATTTCGCCTCCGCGGCACGGTCGCGCAGCACGTCCATCACCTCCTCGGGGTTCCGCGAAGGCGGGGCGAGCGTGAAGGCGATCGCCGAACAGCGAAGGGCGGCGGAGCGCCGACCGACTCGGTAATCGCTTCGTCTCGCGAGCTGGCAAAGGTGGTGGGGGTCGCAGTCGGGCAGGTTCGGGGCGTAGGAGCGGGCGAAGGCAAAACGAGAAGCCGTTGATCGCCATGGGGATGACAAGCCCGCCGCTGTGTCGCCAAGCGTCCCCCTCATGAGCATGCGGGCGAGATCGGCCTTCCTGTCCGGGCTTTCGGTCGCGGAGTTGGGAGGATTTTGTCCGCACGCTGAGTGAAGCACATCCGCTGCCTTCCCCCCTCTGACCTGCCTTGACCCTCGAGTAGGAGCGCGATCCCGTCAGCTGCTGGCAAGCCAAGCGGCGAGCTGCCGCGCTGCACCCGCGTGCCCGAGATCGAGCGCGGCCGGCCGGGCGCGCAGCAGCTCGGCCTCCAGCCCTCTCGCAAGCGCAGCGAGCCGTTCCGCCTGGGCCTCCGCGCCGGTGAACACCACCGTCCTGATGCCGGCGCGGAGCGCCGCGATGGCCAGTCCAGCCTCTCCGGCGCAGTCCAGGATGTCGCGACCGGGAACGGCCGGATGCTCCCTTCGGGCCGTCGCCGTCAGCGCCCCCCACCACGCCGCCCCCGCATAGGCTGCCGCGCCCGGGCCGGACAGAAGGTCGACTGCGACACCAAGCCGTTCTGCCGCCGCAAGGGCGGCTCGCGCCTGGTCCAGTCCATGCACGGCAACTGCCCGGGCCATGTGCCCGTGTTGACCGCTATGCAACCGCCTGTCTAGGGTCGGGTTGAGCCCTATAGGGACCATGACACCGATGCCGGACGATGCGCCCAGCCTTGAGGCCGCCTGCGCTCTCCTCGAGCATGCGGTGGCGCGTCTCGAGCAGGTTGCGGAGGCGATCGCCCGTCGCGAGGAGGAGAGGGCGAAGGCGCCTTCGGCCGATGCGCTCGCCGCGACCATGGCGGAGGCGGCTGAGCGCCTCGATGCGGTGATTGCCCGTCTTTCGGCCGTCCTCGAGCCGGGCTGAGCACGTGGGCCAGGTTAACCTGAAGATCGGCGGGTTCTCTTACCTCGTCGGCTGCGCGGACGGCGAGGAGGAGCAACTGAGGGCGTTGGGCGCCGAGTTGGATCGGCGCATTGCCGAGACGCGAGCGGCGGTCGGCAATCGCGGCGAAGCGATGCTGCTTGTGCTCGTTGCGCTTGCTTTGCTGGACGAGGTGAGGGACCTTCGGGCGGAGGCCCTAGCGAGGCCGGGTGCAGCGTCCGACAGCGCCGAGGCGGCGCGCCGACTTGCCCAAGTCGCGGCGCGTCTGAACAGCGTTGCACAGCGTCTCGCCGGCGCCTAGGTTCGATACGCGGGGCTGCCCGGTGCGTCAGGCCTTTCATCCCCGGGGCCAGTGATCTTCCCAAAGGGAGCTGTCCCTGGCGCGGTCGTGGCCGCGTCACATGGCGCCCACCTGCGATGAGCGGGCCTTGGGAGGATGCGACGCCAACGGCCAGGGCGGCTCCGCGCCCGGCGGCCGCGGATGGCCCGGCACGGGAGGTTAAGTGCGCGCTTCGGGCCGAAATGCGCGAGCGCCGGCAAGCGCTCGATCCGCGCCTTGGCGTTGTCCTCGCCGGCCGCGTGTTGGAGCGGATCGCGCCGCCCTACGGCGCGGTCGTCGGGGGCTTCTGGCCGATCGAGGGGGAAATCGACCCCAGGCCACTGATGCTGGCCTTGGCCGCGCGCGGCCACCCCTTGTGCCTGCCCGTCGCGGGAGCGCGCGGCACACCGCTTCTTTTTCGCCTCTTCCACTTCGGCGACGCCCTCATCCCCGGCCGGTTCGGAACGCGCGAACCGCCGCCGGACGCCGCTGCGATCGAGCCGGACTGGCTGGTTGTTCCACTGTTGGCGTTCGACCGGCAGGGCAACCGCCTGGGCTTCGGAGCCGGCTACTACGACGCCACACTCGCCCTCTTGCGCACACGGCGCCGGCTGTTTGCTCTCGGCGTCGCTTTCGCGGCGCAGGAGGTGCCGAACGTTCCGGCCGGCGAGGGCGATCAGCGCCTCGATGCCGTCGCCACGGAGGCCGAGCTTGTCCTGGTGTGACGCCCGACGGGCCAGACGGCAAGAGCGTAGGACAAGGCGCGGCTATGGCGGCATGGACGGCATCCGCTGGGACGTGCCGGCCTTAGGCCTAAGACGATCCCGCATGCCCTTGCCCGCGACCTTAGGCCGAAGGCGCAGGCGGCCAAACGCGGCCGCACTGGCGGTTCGCCGGCCCCCCGGTTCCCACCCCTCGCCTGGACTGCAAGGCGCGCGAGGGGAGCAGGGTTTGGCGTAGGAAAGGCCGGGTGAAGCTTCTGGTCCTCGGCGACGTCGTCGGCCGGTCCGGGCGCGAGGCGGTCGCACAACACCTTTCGGCTCTGCGCGCCCGTCTCGCGCCCGATCTCGTCGTCGTCAACGCCGAGAACGCCGCACATGGCTTCGGCCTAACGCCGGAGATCGCGCGCGCGCTGTTCGCTGCCGGGGCCGACGTGCTCACCTTAGGCAATCATGCCTGGGATCGGCGCGAGATCATTCCCTACATCGAAGGCGAGCCGCGGCTGTTGCGCCCTGCCAACTATCCGCCCGGCACGCCGGGGCGTGGTGCAGGCGCCTTCAGGGTCGGGCAGAGGCGGGTGCTCGTCATCAACGTGATGGGGCGGCTGTTCATGGAGGCGCTCGATTGCCCGTTCCGCACCGTCGAGAGCGTGCTGGAAAGCCATGCGCTCGGGCGCACAGTGGATGCGATCGTGGTCGACCTGCACGCCGAGGCAACAAGCGAGAAGGCCGCGTTCGCGCATCTGTTCGACGGGCGCGTTTCCCTCGTCGTCGGCACGCACACGCATGTGCCGACAGCGGACTGGCGCATCCTGCCGGGTGGGACGGCGTTCCAGTCGGACGTGGGGATGTGCGGCGACTACGACAGCGTGATCGGCATACAGAAGGAGGGCTCGACAGCGCGGTTCGTGCGCAGGCTGCCGGCCGAGCGCCTCTCTCCCGCTGAGGGCGAGGCGACGGTGTGTGGCTTGTTCGTCGAGACCGACGACGCGACTGGGCTTGCGCGCGCGGTCGCACCGGTGCGCGTGGGTGGCTCGCTCGCCCCGGCCTGGCCTTGACCGCTTGGCATGCTTGCGAGCGAGGGCGACATTCTGGCCGTCCTGTGCCTGAAGTCGATCGGAGGCGGCGCACAGCCTCGCTTTCCTGTCCCGTTCCGCGTCCCGCTGTTCGCTGCTAAACCCGGTGCGACGAGAGGGGATCGCTGACGAGTCGCGGCCATGGCCGGCCATTCCCAGTTCAAGAACATCATGCATCGCAAGGGGGCGCAGGACGCCAAGCGCGCCCGCCTGTTCGCGAAACTTATCCGCGAGATCACCGTGGCCGCCCGCCATGGCTTGCCCGACCCGGCCGCCAACCCCAGGCTGCGCGCCGCTGTGGTCGCCGCCCGCCAAGCCAACATGCCAAAGGACACGGTCGAGCGGGCGATCAAGAAGGCCGCTGGGGAAGGAGGGGCGGACGACTACGTCTCTCGGCGCTACGAGGGCTACGGCCCTGGAGGGGTAGCCATCATCGTCGAGGCGCTGACCGACAACCTCAACCGCACCGCCTCCGACATCCGCTCGATCTTCTCCAAGCACGGCGGCGCGCTCGGCGAGACGAATTCGGTGGCCTTCCTGTTCGACCGGCTCGGGGTGATCTGCTATCCGGCCGCAACGGCATCGGCCGAGGCGATGCTGGAAGCCGCGATCGAAGCCGGGGCAGAGGACGTGCAGAGCGGGGAGGGAGGGCACGAAGTGATCTGCGCGCCCGACGATCTCTTCGCTGTCCGTGACGCCCTCGCCTCCCGCTTCGGCGACCCCGAGGAGGCGAAGCTCGATTGGCGGCCAAAGACCTTCGCGCCAATCGACGAGGGTCAGGCGCAGGCCGTGCTGAAACTGATCGACGCGCTGGATGACCTCGACGACGTGCAGGCGGTGTTCGCCAATTTCGAGGTCTCCGACGACGTTCTGGCCCGCCTCGGTGCCTGACGGAGCGTCCCGTCCGTTCCGCGTGCTGGGCCTCGACCCCGGCCTCGCCGCTACGGGTTGGGGGGTGATCGACGCCTGGGGCACGGCCTTGCGCCATGTCGCCGACGGGGTGGTGGAGACGGACGCGGCAGACGACTTTCCCGCGCGTCTTGCCGCCATCCACCTGGCCCTCGCTGCTATCCTTGCGCGATACCGCCCTGACTCCGCCGCCGTCGAGGAGACATTCGTCAACCGCAACGCCCGCTCGACCTTGAAGCTCGGCCAGGCGCGCGGCGTTGTGCTGCTCGCGCCTGCGCTGGCCGGGCTCCCCGTCGCCGAATACCAGGCGACAGCGGTGAAGCGCGCCGTAACCGGCCAGGGCCACGCCGCCAAGGTGCAGGTGCAGGCGATGGTTCGGCGACTTCTGCCCGGTGCCGCTGCCGGCCGACCAGACGCGGCGGACGCGCTCGCGGTCGCCATCTGCCACGCGCATACCCGGGCCAGCCTCGTGCGGTTTGGCGCAACATGATCGGGCGGCTGTCGGGGACGCTGGTTTGGGCGGAGGCGGAGACGGTACTGATCGATGTCGGCGGCGTTGGTTACGAGGTCGGGGTTTCCGCCCGCACCAGGGCCGCCCTGCCCGCGATCGGTTCGGCCGTCACCTTGGCCGTCGAGACCCGCGTGCGCGAGGATGCAATCGCGCTTTACGGCTTTCTTGATGCCGGGGAGCGATCCGCCTTCCGCGCGCTCCTCGGCGTGCAGGGCGTGGGGGCAAAAGTCGCACTCGCGCTCCTGTCTGTCCTTTCGCCAGCGGAGATTGCGCGCGCTGTGGCGGCTCAGGACGTCAAGGCGTTGATGCGCGCGGCCGGGGTGGGGCAGCGGCTGGCCGCCCGGCTGGTGACCGAACTCGCCGGCAAGCCCGGCGTTCTCGCGGCCGCCTCCTCCGACGCCCAGGTCTCGGACATCCCAGCTGTCTTTGCCCCTGCCGACCCCACGCTCGCCGACGCGCTGTCCGCTTTGGCCTCGCTCGGCTATCGCCGCGGCGAGGTCGAGCCCGCCCTTGCCGCGGCCCGCGCTAGGCTCGGCACCGAGGCCCCGGTCGAGGCGCTGATCCGCGACGCGCTGCGGACGCTGGCGCCGAGATGAGCCCGCCTCCGGTCGCTCCCGCCGGCCCGGCCGGAGACCGCACCGACCGCCTGATCGGCCCCAGCGCGCGCGGGGACGATCTCGGCGAGGCGGCCCTTCGCCCGGCCCGGCTTGCCGAGTTCGTCGGCCAGGCGCAGGCGAAGGCCAATCTCGCCGTATTTGTCGAAGCAGCCCGGGCGAGAGGCGAGGCCCTTGACCATGTCCTGCTGCACGGGCCGCCGGGCCTGGGCAAGACCACGCTGGCGCAGATCGTCGCGCGCGAACTCGGGGTCGGCTTCCGGGCCACCTCGGGGCCGGTGGTCCAGCGCGCGGGTGACCTCGCGGCTATCCTGACCAACCTCGCGCCGAGAGATGTGCTGTTTATCGACGAGATCCATCGCCTGCAGCCGGCGATCGAGGAGATTCTCTATCCGGCGATGGAGGACTTCCGGCTCGACCTCGTCATTGGCGAGGGGCCGGCGGCGCGCACCGTGCGCATCGACCTCGCCCCCTTCACCCTGATCGGCGCCACCACCCGTTCCGGGCTGATCGCGACCCCGCTGCGCGACCGGTTCGGCATCCCGCTTCGGCTCACGTTCTACACGCCCGAGGAACTAGTGGCGATCGTCCGCCGCGCGGCGGCTTTGCTGAATGTCAGGCTCGCTCCGGACGGGGCGGAGGAGATCGCGCGTCGCTCCCGCGGCACGCCGCGAATCGCGGGGCGTCTTCTGCGCAGGGTGCGCGACTTCGCCGCTGTCGAAGGGGTAGCGGTTGTGGATCGCGCGGCCGCGGACGCAGCGCTCGCCCGACTGGAGGTGGATCGCCATGGCCTCGATGCGATGGACCGCCGCTACCTGGGGCTGATCGCAGAACGCCATGGCGGTGGGCCGGTCGGTGTCGAGACCATCGCTGCCGGGCTGGCTGAGGCGCGCGATGCGATCGAGGACGTGATCGAGCCTTATCTGATCCAGGAGGGTTTCGTGCTGCGCACCCCGCGCGGGCGCGTCCTCGGCGAGGCGGGCTGGCGCCACCTCGGCCTTTCGCCTCCTCTCGGGCGGGGGGGCGACCTGTTCGCTCCGCGCGAGGACCAAGATGCTTGAGGCGGCGCCGCATCGCTTCCCTCTCCGCGTCTACTTCGAGGACACGGATGCGGGCGGCGTCGTCTACCACGCCGCCTACCTGCGTTTCGCCGAACGTGCCCGCACCGAGTGGCTGCGCGCCCTTGGCGTTCCCCACTCGCAGTTGATCGCCTGCGAGGGCGTGATCTTCGTCGTCAAGCGGCTCTCGATCGAGTATCTGCGCCCGGCGCGGCTCGACGAGTCGCTGGTTGTCGAGACCCGCCTTGCCGGTATGGGCGGGGCCTCCGTTCGCCTCGTCCAAGAGGTGCGGCGCGACGGCGAGAGGGTCGCCTTGCTCGAGGTGAGATTGGCCTGCGTGCGTCTGGCCACGGGCAGGCCGGAGGCGATGCCGGAGAGTCTGCGCGGCCTGCTCCGCGCGCAATCGTAGGATGTGAGGGGAATGGACCGGGCAGTGGAAGCGGCAGGGCTCGCCGCGGAGGCGCATGATCTCTCGCTCTGGAGCCTGTTCCTGCAGGCCGACATCGTGGTCAAGGCGGTCATGGTCGGCCTCTTGCTCGCCTCCGTCTGGGTGTGGGCGATCATCTTCGAGAAGGTCGCCACCCTGCGGCGTCTCAATGCGCGTGCCGACGGGTTTGAGGACGATTTCTGGTCGGGGCGGGATCTCGGCGAGCTGTTCGAGCGGGTGCGCGACGAACCGCGTCACCCGATGGAGGCTGTGTTCGCCGCCGCCATGCGCGAATGGCAGAAGAGTGCGGCGCGGCTCGCCCATGCCTCAGAGAGTGTGCGCGCGGCGCTGAAGGAGCGTATCGAACGCGCGATGAGCATCACGATCCAGCGCGAGATGGAACGGCTCGAACGCTGGATGGTGTTCCTCGCCTCGGTTGGCTCGGCCGCACCCTTTGTCGGCCTCTTTGGCACGGTTTGGGGGATCATGAACTCGTTCGCCGCGATCGCGCAGATGCGCAACACCAGCCTCGCGGTGGTGGCGCCCGGTATCGCGGAGGCCCTGTTCGCCACCGCGATCGGGCTGGCCGCTGCCATTCCGGCGGTGCTCGCCTACAACACGATCAGCACCAATCTCGCCCGCTACGCCGCGAGGCTGGAGGCGTTCGCCGGCGAGTTCGGCGCCATCCTGTCGCGCCAGATCGAGGACAAGAGGGCCTGATGGCGGGACCGATGCTCGGGGCGCCGCGCGGCGGGGCGGGCTTGCGGCGGCGCTACCGTCCGATGGCGGAGATCAACATGATCCCGCTGATCGACGTGATGCTCGTCTTGCTGATCATCTTCATGGTCTCCGCCCCTTTGCTGACGGTGGGGGTGAACGTCGATCTGCCGCGCACGCGGGCAAACCCTGTCGCCTCACCCGACGAGCCGATCTCGATCACCATCACCGCCGAGGGGCGCGTGTTCATCCAGGAGACGGCGGTCGAGGTGGCTGAACTCGTTCCTCGGCTGCGCGCGATCGCCGAGGCCCGCGGCGGCAACGAGGCGCGCATCTTTGTCCGCGGCGACCGGGCACTCGCGTACGGGCGGGTGATGGAGGTGATGGGGCTCATCGCGCAGGCTGGCTTCACGCGCGTGGCCCTGCTGGCGGAACAGCCACTGACCCTGCCGCGTGCCGGGCAGGGAGCGCGCTGACGGCGCGCGTTGTGGACAGTGCGTCGGTCCGTCACGGTCTCCGCGGCCCTGCATGCGCTACTGCTGTTCGTGCTTCTGCTCGGCGTGTCGCCGACAAAACGGTTCGAGCAGCCGCGCGAGCACGGGGTCCCCGTCGAACTGATGATCGCGACGGGGCCTGCGTCGCCTGCCGAAACCCCGGCCGCGCCGACAGAGCCCGGGGCGTCGCCCGTGCCGAGCCCGATCCCAGAGCCTGCTCCGCCGTCCCCCCCGCCGCCTCTTCCGCCTCCGCCTCCTCCTCCGCCTCCGCCACCGCCGCCTCCGTCAGCTCTTCCGCCTGAGCCTGCGCCAGTTCCCCAGCCGCCCGCTCCTCCGCCACCCGCAGCCGCGCCAGAACCGGCTCCCGCGCGCCCCCCGCCTGCGCCTGCCCCTCCACCGACCCCAGCGCCGCCGCGGCCTCCCGCCCCGCCGCCGCCGGTGCAGACGCCGCCCGTGCAGCGCCCGCAGGAGGGGTCGACCGCGCTGCAGAACACGCTCGAGCGGCTACGCCAGCAGCAGGCTCAGCGGCCGCCGCAACCGCAGCGGCCGACAGGAGGCGGGGCTCCGGCCGCGGGAGCGCCGGCAGGAACAGCACCAAGCCCGGGGCTCAGCCGCGGCGAGATCGAGGGCCTTTCGAACCGAATCTCGGAGTGCTGGTCGGTCGATCCGGGCCTGCTCGGCCTCGAGCAGATCGTGGTCGAGGTGCAGGCGCGCTTTCGCCCCTCTGGACAGGGCGTGGCCGTGGTCGCGGTCGCGCCCGTGGCGGGAACGAACCTTGCCGACCCGCGCGTGCGCGTGGTGTTCGAAAGCGCGCAGAGGGCGCTGCGCAACCCGCGCTGCGAGCCGCTGCCAGTGCCGCCGGAGAAGATCGCGACCCTTGAAAGCGCGATCTTCCGCTTCAACCCACGCGGGCTGATCCGGTGAGGCGTGCAACCGTACCATGCCGGTTCCATCGCCTCCCTTGTCGACCCGCGCCCTCGCCTGCGCTAGGAAACGCGCGACCCAAAGGCGATGGCCGTTGCGATGACGAACCGAATTCTTCCCCCCGAGGCCTGCGAATCGCTCGAGCGGATCGCCCTGTCGCGCCGTGCGCTGCTCGCGGCGGGTGGCATCGTGGCGACAACGCTTGTGCAAGAGGCTGCGGCACAGGCGCAGAGGCCTGTGATCGACATCACCCGCGCCCGGACCGACCCGCTGCCGATCGCGATCACGGATTTCGCGGGCGCGCAGCCCTGGGGTGCACAGGTCGCGCAGGTGATCACCGCCAATCTCGCCCGCTCCGGGCTGTTCCGTCCGATCGACCGCCGCGCCTTCCTGCAGGAGAGCCCGGATGCCACCCCGCGCTTCGCCGAGTGGCGGGTGATCGGCGCCCAGGCTCTGGTCAGTGGCCGGGTCGATCAGCAGGGTGATCGCCTGCGGGTGGAGTTCCGGCTTTGGGACGTGCTGGCCGGCACGCAGATCAAGGGCACAGCCTACACGACGCAGACCGCGAACTGGCGAAGGATTGCGCACATCTGCTCGGATGCGATTTACGAGCGGCTTCTGGGCGAGAAGGGCTACTTCGACACCCGCATCGTCTACGTCTCTGAAGCGGGGCCCCGCGACCGCCGCATCCGGCGACTCGCCATCATGGACCAGGACGGCGAGAACCACCGTTTCCTCACCGACGGGGCCTGGGCGGCGCTAACCCCCCGCTTTCATCCGAACACGCGCGAGATCGCCTACATGTCCTACTTCCGGAACGAACCGCGCGTCTATCTGATGGACGTCGATACGCGGCGCGAGGCACTGCTCGGCAACTTCCCCGGCATGACGCTCTCCCCGCGCTTCAGCCCGGACGGCAACAGCGTCATCCTGTCGGCGATCCGCGGCGGAGACGCCAACATCTTCGTTGTCGACCTGCGCACGCGGCGCGAACGTCAGCTCACCTCGGGCCCTGCTCTCGACGTCTCGCCCTGCTTTTCTCCCGACGGACAGTGGGTGGTGTTTAACTCTGATCGCGGCGGGGATCAGCAGCTCTACGTCATGGACGCGGACGGGGGGAATGTTCGGCGGATCAGCTTCGGCCAAGGCCGCTACGCCACCCCGGTCTGGTCGCCGCGGGGCGACCTCATCGCCTTTACCCGGCTGACGCGCGGCACCTTTGCGATCGGCGTGATGCGCCCGGACGGGTCAGGCGAGCGGATCCTCTCCGAGGGCTGGCAGATGGAGGGACCGACCTTCGCCCCGAACGGCCGCGTGCTCGCCTTCTGGCGCGAGACCAGGGCGCAGGACGCACGCGGGGCCGGCTACTCCTCGCGTCTCGCCTCGATCGACATCACCGGCTTCAACGAGCGTGCCTTGCCTACCCCCGCCGACGCGTCCGACCCGGCATGGTCGCCCTTGATCCCGGGATAGGCGCGGAATCGCCACACTCTCGCCCGACCTTGACCCCAGGGGAGGCTGCCTGAATATGCCCGCACCGGTTGCGGGACCGGTCGGACGCGTGACGAAGGCTTGCAACCCGAAAGGAGTTCACCACGACATGACCAAGACGCTGCTTGCCCCCCTTGCAGGGCTTGCCCTGCTCGCCGCCTGCGCCCAGGCGCCTGATCAGTCCGGCGCCGCAACGGGGGCCGGCCAGGCCACCGGGCCACGCCCGGGCACGCAGGAGGATCTCGTCGCGAACGTGGGCGACCGCGTGTTCTTCGACTTCGACCGCTCGAACATCCGCCCTGACCAGGCGCCCACTCTGGACCGCCAGGCCGCTTGGCTGCAGACGCATCGCCAGGTGCGCGTGATCATCGAAGGGCATGCCGACGAACGGGGTACCCGCGAGTATAATCTGGCGCTCGGCCAGCGCCGTGCCGACTCGGCGCGCAACTACCTGATCGCGCGCGGCGTCGATGGGGCGCGCGTGCGCACCATCTCCTACGGCAAGGACCGGCCGGCGGTGCTGGGGTCGAACGAGGAGGCCTGGGCGCAGAACAGGCGCGCCGTCACCGTCGTGCAGTGACCAGCCGCTCGAGGGCCGATGCCGGCGCGGGCGGCCCGACGGCCGCCCGCAGCGTTCCAGCCTCGACGCGATCGAGGAGAACGGACCGATGCGAAACCTAGTTTGGCTCGCGTCCATGATTGCCGCCGGCCTTGCCGCTCCTGCAGCGGCGCAGCTGGAGAGCCGCGAGGCGATCGCGCTGCAAAACCAGATCCTCGAACTGCGTCGCGACCTCCAGGCCCTGCAGGGCCGGCTTGGCCCAGGCGGCGGCGCTGTCGCCCCGCCGGTCGCCGTCGCCCCGCCTGTCGGGGCGGCCGCGCCGCTGCCGGCCAGCCAGCAGGAGCTTTTGGCGCGGCTCCTCGAGCGTGTGCAGGCGCTTGAGACCGAGATTCGGCTGTTGCGGGGGCGCAGCGACGAGACCCAGAACGCCCTGCGCGAGCTGCAGGCGACGACGGAAAAGAGTCGGGAGGACCTCGAGTTCCGGCTCGCCGCCCTCGAAGGCGGGCGGGCCGGCGCGGCCCCGCCGCGGCCCGCAGCAGGGGCAGCGCAGCCGCCGCAACCGGCGCCCGCACCGGCCCAAGCTGCCCTTCCCGTGCCTCCCGCCGCCCCGGCCCAACCGACCCGCCCGCGCACGCAAGAGCAGATCCTGCGCGCGGCCCAGGAGGCGCTGCGCCGGCAGGACTGGGCCACAGCGGAGCGCGAGGCCCAGGCCTTCATCGCCACCTACCCGCGCGACCCGAGAGTCGGCGAGGCCTACCTGATCCGGGCCGAGGCTCTGTTCAGCCGGCGCGAGTTCACCCAGGCCGCGCTCGCTTACGACGATGCGCGCTCGCGCGTCACAGAGCGCGGCAAGCGTCAGGACGTGCTGCTCGGGCTCGGCCGCTCGCTCGCCGCAATCAACGAGCGCGAGAGCGCCTGCGAGGTGTTTCGCCAGCTTGCCTCGGACTTCGCGACCGACATGCGGGCGGATATCCGCGACGTTCTGACCCGGGAGCGGGCCCGGCAGCGCTGCTGAGCGCGCTGTCCTCGCGCTTCGCCGCCGCGCTCGACGGCCTCGAGCCCTTCGAGCCCTCGCCGCTGGTCGCGGTTGCGGTCTCCGGCGGCGCCGACAGTCTCGCCCTCGCTATCCTCGCCGAAGCCTGGGCGAGGGCGAGGGGAGGGCGTGCGATCGGGCTGGTCGTCGATCACGGCGTTCGGCTGGCTGCCCCTCTCGAGGCGCGGCTCGCGTGCGCCTGGCTCGACGCACGGGGGGTCGAAACCCGCATCCTCCGCCTCGAGTTCGCCGGCTTGACGGCCGAGGCCCTTCGCCGTGCTCGGCTCGCCGCCTTGGCCGAAGCGGCGGCCGAGGCCGGCGCGCTGCACCTGATGCTCGCGCACCACGCGCTCGATCAGGCAGAAACGGTGCTGATCCGGCTCGCGCGGCACTCCGGCGAGTGGGGGCTCGCGGGCATGGCGGTGGAGCGCGTGCTCGGGCCTGTGCGGCTGCTCAGGCCCCTGCTCGGCGAGCAGCCGGTAACCTTGCGGGCGCTTCTGAGGGCGCAAGCGCAGCCCTGGATCGAGGATCCTTCGAATACCGGCAGGGGCACGCGTGCTGCCGCCCGTGCCGCACTCCGAGACCGCGACGGCGAGGGCTCGGCCGTGCGCGCCCTGCTCCAGATCTCTGCCGCCGCGTCGCAACGCCGCGCCGAGGCGGAGAGGGCTCTCGCCCTGGCCTTGGCCGAGGCGGCCTCGATCTCGCCACTCGGCTACGCAAGGCTCGATCCGGCACGGTTCGCGGCCTGGGACGACGCTCTTCGGCGCGCGGCCATGGCCGCGCTGCTGCGGACCGTAGGCGGCCACCACCACCCGGTGCGCAACGAGCGCCTTGCGCCATTGCTGGCGCAAATGGCGCAGGGCCGAGGGGCGACGGCAGCAAGGTGCCTGGTCGAGCGCCGCGGCCCGTGTTGGCTGATCGCGCGTGAGCCCGCAGCCGTCTCGCCCCAGCGGGCGAACCTCGGCTCGAGACCGGTGCTGTGGGACGGCCGCTGGTGGGTGACGGGCTCGGCTGGCGATACCGTCGGCGCCCTCGGCGCGGCAGAGGCCGCGGCACTCCGCCGCCAGCATGCCCACGCACGCGCGGTGCCTGCAGTCGTGCTCGCCACCCTGCCGGCAGTCATGGCGCGCGGGAAGGTGGTTGCGGTGCCCCCAATCCTGTATCATCCAGTCAAGCGGGAGCCAGAGCCGGAAGCCCTGTTCCGCCCGCCCGTGCCGCTCGTCGAGGTCCTGCCAGGCGGCGCCGTCGTGGCGGACCATTGGAAGCCGGGCGTGGAGACCCATGTTGAACGTTGAACATGCCGGCGCGTTGGGCCGGCATTGACCGAGGATGATCGCCACGTGAGCAACTTCGGACGAAACCTTGCCCTCTGGGTGATCATCGCGCTGCTTCTGGTGGCGCTGTTCAATCTCTTTCAGCCGTCCAGCCCGAGGCACTACGCAAACCAGCTCGCCTACTCCGATTTCCTCAGCGAGGTCGGCAACGGTCAGGTGCGGGACGTCACGATCCAGGGCCGCGTGGTCACCGGCCAGCTCCTGGACGGGCGCATGTTCACCACCTACCTCCCACCCGACGCCGGCACCGTGACCATCCAGCGGCTGACCGAGCGCGGCGTGCGCGTTGTCGCCCGCCCCGAGGAGAGCGACGTCAACCCGATCCTCCACTACCTGCTCTCCTGGTTCCCGATGCTCCTGTTGATCGGCGTGTGGATTTTTTTCATGCGCCAGATGCAGTCGGGTGGGGGGCGCGCGATGGGCTTTGGCAAGTCGCGCGCAAAGCTTCTGACGGAGAAGCAGGGGCGCGTCACCTTCGACGATGTCGCCGGCATCGACGAGGCCAAGGCGGAACTGCAGGAGATCGTCGACTTCCTCCGCGACCCGCAAAAGTTCCAGCGGCTCGGCGGCCGTATCCCGAAGGGCGTGCTCCTCGTCGGCCCGCCGGGCACGGGCAAGACGCTGCTTGCGCGCTCGATCGCGGGCGAGGCGAACGTCCCCTTCTTCACCATCTCTGGGTCGGACTTTGTCGAGATGTTCGTCGGTGTGGGCGCCTCGCGCGTGCGCGACATGTTCGAACAGGGGAAGAAAAACGCGCCCTGCATCATCTTCATCGACGAGATCGATGCAGTCGGGCGACACCGTGGGGCGGGGCTCGGCGGCGGCAACGACGAGCGCGAGCAGACGCTGAACCAGCTCTTGGTCGAAATGGACGGCTTCGAGTCGAATGAGGGCGTCATTCTGATCGCCGCCACCAACCGCCCCGATGTGCTCGACCCTGCCTTGCTTCGCCCGGGCCGATTCGACCGCCAGGTCGTGGTGCCGAACCCGGACGTGAACGGGCGGGAGAAGATCCTGCGCGTGCACATGCGCAGGGTTCCGCTCGCCGCTGATGTCGACCCCAAGCTGCTGGCGCGCGGCACGCCCGGGTTTTCAGGGGCAGATCTCGCCAACCTGGTCAACGAGGCGGCCCTGCTCGCGGCCCGGCTCGGCAAGCGCGTGGTCGGCATGGCCGAGTTCGAGGCGGCCAAGGACAAGGTGCTGATGGGTGTGGAGCGCAAGTCCCTCGTGATGAGCGAGGACGAGAAGCGCATGACCGCCTACCACGAAGCGGGCCACGCCTTGGTCGCCTTGTCTTTGCCCGAGTGCGACCCGGTGCATAAGGCAACGATCATCCCGCGCGGGCGCGCGCTCGGCCTCGTCATGTCGCTGCCCGAGGGGGACCGCTACTCCAAGCACAAGGCGAAACTCCTGCAGGAGCTCGCGATGGCGATGGGCGGGCGCGCGGCGGAGGAGATCGTGTTCGGGCCGGACCGCGTCTCGAACGGGGCCGCGGGCGACATCAAGATGGCGACTGAGCAGGTGCGTCGGATGGTGACCGAGTGGGGCATGAGCGAAAAGCTTGGCATGGTCGCCTATGCCGACAACAGCCAGGAGGTCTTCCTCGGCCACGCCATCACCCAGACAAAGAACGTCTCCGAGGCCACAGCGCAAGAGATCGACCGCGAGATTCGCCGCATCATTGACGAGGCGTACGGGTGCGCGAAGCGCATCCTGACCGAGCGTCGTGCTGATCTCGAACGGCTGGCCGAGGGGCTGCTCGAGTACGAAACGCTGTCCGGTGACGAGATCAAGCGGCTGCTCGCTGGCGAGCCGATCGTCCGCAAGCACGAGCAGGAGCAGCCCCAGGCTGACCAGCGACGGTCCTCCGTGCCGACGACCTCGGGGCGAGCGCCTAAGCCCGGCCCTGCTGCTGCGGGCGGCTTTGGTCCGCAGCCGCAGCCGAACGTCTGAGACCATCGCCAACCCTCGGCTCGCTCAACGCTGGCCAAGCGGCATGGCTCGGCTGCGACCGCGGGGCTTGGCTCGTCAGGCCCGGATGTCGATAAAGCCCCCGGCAAGGGTTGCCAGCTAGGTTGGTCGAGAGGTGCGGCGGTCGGCCTGCGCAGTGTCCGGCCGCCTGGACATCTGGACCTGCGGGAGCGTGCGGCGATGGAGTCCGGAACTCGTCGTCTTTTCGGAACGGATGGTGTGCGCGGCCGGGCCAACGCGCCGCCCATGCGGGCCGAGACCGCGCTCCGCCTTGGCCAGGCCGCCGGGGCGATGTTCCGTCGGCTGGCCGCGGGGCATCGCCCGCGCGTCGTGATCGGCAAGGATACACGCCTCTCCGGCTACATGATTGAGACCGCGCTGGCCTCGGGGTTCATCTCCGTCGGCATGGACGTGAACTTGGTCGGGCCTCTTCCCACCCCAGCCATAGCTTGGCTCACGCGCTCGCTTAGAGCCGATCTCGGGGTGATGATTTCGGCCTCGCACAACCCGTTCGAGGACAACGGAATCAAGCTGTTTGGCCCAGACGGCTGGAAGCTCTCGGATGCGGCCGAGGCCGAGATCGAACGGCTCATGGCGGACGATGCTTTGGAGGACCGGCTCGCCGTGCCGGCCGACCTTGGCCGGGCAGTGCGGCTCGAGGATGCGCGCGGCCGCTACATCGAGGCGGCGAAATCCGCCTTCCCGAGGCATTTGCGGCTGGACGGACTGCGCATCGTGGTCGATTGCGCGAACGGCGCCGGCTACCGTGTGGCACCGCTGGTGCTTGCTGAACTCGGCGCCGAGGTGATCCCGCTCGGCGTCTCTCCGGACGGCGTGAACATCAATCGCGGCTGCGGCTCCACCGTGCCAGAACACATGCGCAGCGAGGTGGTGGCGCACGGGGCGGATCTCGGTATTGCGCTCGACGGCGATGCCGACCGTCTGATCCTCGCCGATGAGGCTGGGCGGGTGATCGATGGCGACCAGATCTTGGCGCTGATCGCCGACGCGTGGTCGCGCAGCGGGCGGCTTGCCGGCGGTGGCGTGGCGGCGACGCTGATGAGCAACATGGGGCTCGAGCGCTTCTTGGCCGAAAGGGGGCTCGTGCTCGAGCGCACCGCGGTCGGCGACCGTTACGTGTCAGAACGGATGCGCGAGCGCGGGATGAACGTGGGTGGCGAGCAGTCGGGCCACATGATTCTGACCGACTACGCGACGACGGGGGACGGGCTGGTCGCCGCGCTCCAGGTGCTGGCCGTGATCGTCGAGACCGCGCGGCCCGCCTCCTCCGTGTGCCGGCAGTTCGAGCCGCTGCCGCAACGGCTTCGCAACGTCCGCCACGACGGCCGGCTTGACCTCTCCCACCCCGGCATCGCCGCGGCGATCGCCGAGGCCGAGGCGCGGCTCGCGGGGAGGGGGCGGCTTCTCATTCGCCGTTCGGGGACCGAACCTGTGGTGCGGGTGATGGCCGAAGCCGAGGATGAGGCCCTGGTGGCCGAGGTGGTCGATGGGGTGGCGGAGGCGATCCGCTTGGCGCTGGCGGAGGCGGTCGCATGACAAGGGGGCGCGTGCTGATCGTCGCAGGCTCGGACTCAGGGGGCGGCGCGGGCATCCAGGCCGACATCAAGGCCGTGACCGCGCTCGGCGCCTTCGCCATGACCGCGCTCACGGCGCTGACGGCGCAGAACACCGAAGGGGTGGTGAACGTGCTGCCGGTGCCGCCGGGCTTCATTCGCGAGCAGATAAACGTCGTCGTCTCCGATCTCGGCGTTGATGCGGTGAAGACCGGCATGCTGCACGACGCCGCCGTGATCGAGGCCGTGGCGGAGGAGCTCGCCAGCCTTCCCGCCGCGGTCCCGATCGTCGTCGACCCCGTGATGGTGGCGAAGGGCGGGCAGCGGCTTCTGGAGGAGAGCGCGGTCGAAGCGCTTACGCGGTTGATGATTCCGCGCGCGAGCCTGATCACTCCCAACGTGCCGGAGGCGGAGGCGCTCTCGGGGATGGCGATCCTCGATGTCGCTGCCATGCGCCGCGTTGCGGAACGCCTGATGGCTTTCGGCTGCGCCGCCGTGCTTCTGAAGGGCGGCCATCTGCCCGGCGAGCGGGTGACCGACCTGCTCGCGACCCGGGAGGGGGTGGAGACCTTCGAGAGCGCGCGGATCGAGACGCGCCACACACACGGCACAGGCTGCACGCTCGCCTCCGCCGTGGCGGCGGGGCTTGCGCAGGGGATGGGGCTGCGCGAGGCGGTGATCCGCGCCCGCCACTACGTGCTGCTGGCGATGGCCTCCGCGCCTGGCTATGGCCGGGGGCACGGGCCACTGGACCACGCGGTTACGGTGGACCCGGCCCGAGTCGCGGCCCTCTCCCGCGGTTAGGCCCCGGGCCCGGCCCATCATGCCTCGCCGCGCTGCGGCGAGGCTGGCAAGGACGACCGCGAACTCCCCAAGCGCGCCCGGCGCCGGCACGGCGCTCGGCCGGCCGCGTGCGCTCGACGAACAGGGTGTTGGCGAACAGCCAACATCGCGTATTCCCAAAGTGTGTTTCCACGCAGTGTGCGTGATCGGGCCTTCGGACGGAGCAAACAGCGGAAGGTGTCTGTTTGAGGCGGCGTTCACAGTGTCTTTGGCGGAGCATGCTGAAGGCGGTGGCGGTCAACCTGTTGCGCGAGAGATCGAAGGCCCCGAGCTGAGGGATAGCACGCGCGCGGAGGGGACGCCTTGCGGCACGCTGTGAAGGTTGAAGTCACTCACGCTAGCCCAGACGCGCAGATAGGCCTCGGCCTGCGTGAGCAGGAGTGCATCAGCGAAAAGGCCGACGGCGCGCTTGTTACCGAATCTGGGGCGTACGCATTCACAGAGACGATCTGCTAACGTGCAACCGGCCGAAAACTCTCCCCGCCCCCGAGACGGTTGGACATCGCAAAAATATCGCAGAGATGGAGGTGCCCTTGCGCCCCCACAGCGGCCAGCCGTTGCAACGGAGGCGAAGGCCCCGTCTGCGCATTCGGCTGCTGCGACGCTGCCAGTGGTCGGCGTGTAGTCCGATGCGGCCAAAGACCTGAACCTCCTGAAGCTCGTGTCCACAGCAAGGGGCGTGTCGTCGGCGACAGGAAAGCGCGAAACCTTGGTCCGAAGCGCCTCTGCAGAAGGTCCCGTGAGCAGGAGGGTCGCTGCGGCGGAAAAGGGCGCGGCCAGAAACGCAGCGCCGGCCAAAAGCGCAGTGAGGGAGGGACAGTTCACGTCGTGGTTCTCCCCTAGCCCGTTTTGGTTGCTGACAGGGCTCGGCGCCACGGTCCCCCAACGCAGGCCAGGTCCGGGGAGGAGGGCGGTCAAGCCGAATTGGTATCGTTTTTAAAACGAACCGAATTGCAAATGCGGGTATAGGTTAACCCGCGTTTCCCCCCTCTCCGCGGCCACTTCAAGTGCCGCCTCGCAGGTCGCCCGTCGCGCTTGCGGTACCGCGCTGGCAGGTCTATACGCCACGGTGGGCTACGCCCCCCCACCGGGGCGCATCGCTTCTGCAAGGGAGCACACGCCATGGCGCACACCGCCACACCGCACGCGCGGCCCCTCGTCCGTCCCAAAAACCCGCGTTTCTCGTCTGGGCCGACCGCGAAGCGGCCTGGCTGGACGCTGGCAGCTCTGGAGGGCGCTGCGCTTGGCCGAAGCCACCGAGCCAAGGAGCCGAAGGCTCGCCTCGCCGAGGTGATCGCGCGGTCGAAACGGCTCCTCCGCATGCCCGAGGAGTGGCGGCTAGGCATTGTACCGGGCTCCGATACGGGCGCGATCGAGCTCGCGATGTGGACCTTGCTCGGGCCTCGCCCAGTTGACGTGCTCGCCTTTGAGAGCTTCGGCCAGGCCTGGGCGATGGATGTCGCCAAGCAGCTCAAGGTGGAGCATCGCATTCTCTCCGCCCCCTACGGCCGGCTGCCTGATCTCGCGGCAGTGGACTGGTCGCGCGACGTCGTCTTCTGCTGGAACGGCACGACCTCCGGCGTGCGCATTCCAGACGGCTCTTGGATCGCACCGGACCGTCAGGGGCTTGCGATCTGCGACGCGACTTCGGCCGCCTTCGCCATGGAGTTGCCCTGGGACCGGCTCGACGTGGCGACTTGGTCCTGGCAGAAGGTGCTTGGAGGCGAGGCGGCGCACGGCATGCTTGCGCTTTCCCCGCGTGCGGTCGAGCGTCTCCTGTCTCACACGCCCAGCTGGCCTCTGCCGAAGATCTTCCGTCTCGTCTCAGGGGGGAAGCTGATCGAGGGCATTTTCAAGGGCGAGACGATCAACACGCCCTCGATGCTCTGTGTCGAGGATGCGCTGGACGGCCTCACTTGGGCCGAGAGCATTGGCGGTTTGACAGCGCTGATCGCGCGCACGGAAGCCAACTTTGCCGCGGTCGCGCGCTGGGTTGAGACGACGCCGAACTACGCCTTCCTGGCCGAAGACCCGGCGACGCGATCGCCGACCTCGATCTGTCTCTCCATCGCCGCGCCGTGGTTCAAGCACCTGCCCGCAGAGCGTCAGGCGGAGGCGGCAAAGGCCATCGCCTCTCTGCTTGAGGCCGAGGGCGTGGCGCTCGATGCGGGCGGCTATCGCGATGCGCCGCCGGGGCTGCGGCTCTGGGGCGGTGCGACCGTGGAGACGGCCGACATCGAGGCCGCCCTGCCGTGGCTCGACTGGGCGGCCGAGACGGTCGCGCAACGGTTCGCTGCCGTTGCTGAGGCGGAGTGAGGCCGATGCCGAAGGTGCTGATCTCCGACAAGCTCTCGCCGGCGGCGGTCGAGATCTTCCGCGCGCGCGGTATCGAGGCGGACGTCAAGACCGGGCTGTCGCCGGCGGAGCTGCGCGCCGTGATCGGCGACTATGACGGGCTTGCGATCCGCTCCGCAACGAAGGTGACGGCCGAACTCCTGGCTGCGGCGAAAAACCTCAAGGTGGTCGGCCGCGCCGGCATCGGCGTTGACAATGTCGACGTCAAGGCCGCCACCGCCAGCGGCGTGGTTGTGATGAACACGCCGCATGGCAACGCCATCACCACGGCGGAGCACGCGATCGCCCTTATGTTCGCTCTGGCACGGCAGATCCCCGAGGCCTCCGCCTCGACCAAGGCCGGCAAGTGGGAGAAGAACCGTTTCTTGGGCGTCGAGCTTTACGGCAAGACGCTCGGCATCATCGGCTGCGGCAACATCGGCTCCATTGTCGCCGACCGGGCGCAGGGGCTGAAGATGAAGGTCATCGCCTACGACCCCTTCCTCTCTGAGGCGCGCGCGGTCGCGCTTGGCGTGGAGAAGGTCGACCTGCACGACCTGTTCGCGCGGGCGGATATCGTCACCCTGCACGCGCCTCTCACCGAAGGCACGCGACACATCATCGATGCGCGCGCGATCGGGCAGATGAAGCGTGGCGTGCGCATCATCAACTGTGCCCGCGGCGGGCTGATTGTCGAGAAGGACCTCTACGACGCCCTCGTCGCCGGCCATGTCGCGGGGGCCGCGCTCGACGTATTCGAGACCGAGCCGGCGACCGAAAGCCCCTTGTTCGGCCTGGAGAACGTGGTCTGCACCCCGCATCTCGGCGCCTCGACGATGGAGGCGCAGGAGAACGTCGCGCTGCAAATCGCCGAGCAGATGAGCGACTTCCTGCTGACCGGGGCAGTGACGAACGCGATCAACATGCCTTCCGTGTCGGCAGAAGATGCGCCGAGGCTCAAACCCTACATGGAGCTCGCGCGCCTGCTCGGCGCCTTCGCCGGCCAGCTCTCGGTGGCGCGCGACGGCGGCTTCCGCTCAATGGCGATCGAGTACGAGGGGCACGCTGCGCAGCTGAACCACACGCCACTGACCGCTGCGGCCCTGGCGGGGCTGCTCGGGCCGCTGATGGAAGGGGTGAACATGGTGAATGCGCCGGTGATAGCGCGCGAGCGGGGGATCGAGCTCACAGAGACGGTGCACGACCGCCCGAGCGAGTACCAGACGCTGATCCGGATCGCGGTGACGACGGATCGCGACACGCGGGTAGTGGCCGGCACGCTGATCGCAGGGTCGCGCCCGCGGCTGGTCGAGGTCAAGGGCATACCTGTGGAGGCCGACTTTTCCCGCCACATGCTGTACGTGACCAACGAGGACAAGCCGGGCTTCATTGGCCGCTTCGGCACCACCCTGGCCGAGGCCGCGGTGAACATCGCCACCATGCATCTCGGCCGCACCGCTCCGGGCGGGGACGCCATCTGCCTCGTTTCCGTCGACGCGCCGGTGCCGGCGGAGGTTCTCGAGCGCGTGCGGGGCCTGCCACTGGTGAAACAGGCCACGCCACTGTCGTTCTGATGCCGGCCTCGGCGGCGGACCCCAGCCGTTTTGGCGCAACTAGCGAGAGGCCTGGGCCATCTGCCGGGCTCGGGCCGCGATCCGGCGCGCCTCGGCGAGCAGCGGTTCGGCTGCCAACACGTAGACCTCGTCGCTGAGCGCGCCGGGCGCGACCATGCGCTCGCCCGCGGCCGGAATTCGCCTGATGGCGATGACCATGCCGACCAGCCTTCCCTGGGTGTCGACCACCGGTCCGCCCGAGAAACCGGGCACGGTTCCGGGTAGGCTGGCGACGAAACCGGGGCCGAGGCCTCGGACGTCGACCATGCTGGCGGTCGCGGCACCACTGACCCGGCGCGGCAGGGCGAAGACAGGCTCGCGCGTCGGCACGGACCCCGAGGCGAACAGCCGCTCCCCCGGCCCTACCCGGCCGGAGGCAGCGGCAGGGGCGCAAGGCGCCGAGACGGGCCAAAGCGGGTGGGCGTCCGCCTCGGCCCAAGGCATAGTCGCCCAAGGCGTCGTCAGTGTGCCGGGCGGGACCTCAAGCACGGCGAGATCCATCTCCGCGCTGACGCCGACGAGCCTTGCCCAAACCGTCTGCCCGGCCGGCGGGCTCCGCTGCAGCCTGACCCGCGACCCGGGTGCGAGACCCTCAACGACATGTCGGGCGGTTGCAGCCAGATCGTGTGCGATCGGGAAGGCTGATCCGATCAGGCGCGGCGTGACCACGGCGACATGGGCGAACGGCCAGTCGCGGGCAGCGTCGGCGGGTCGGCCAACCTCGGTGGCTGGGACCGGCCGGCACCCAAACGCCTCAGCCTGAGTGCCGAAGCCAAAGGAGGAGAGAAGCACACCGACGGCAGCACACAGCAGAACCCTCTGCCGACGACGGCGTGGCCGAGACGGAGCGCGCCGGTCCTCAAACCGCATCCGAGACTGATCCTCTCCCTGCCCTCCGTCGCTCCGCTCCTCGCTGCCCCGTTCGCGCTGCATGCGATCGGATGCGCAGAGTGGGACGAAATCCAACAGCAGGAGAAAGACTGCTGACGCGGCATGAATGGATCGTTAAACGGGATAGCGTTCATCTGGGCGAGACATCCTGCTCCGTCGGCAACGGCAGAGCCCTGCGCGGCGCGATCCGACCCCCGTTGCCAACGGAGGACGGAAGCCTCATGAAAAGGGCTAGGGGGCTCTACGCGAGAGGGAGGGAACTATGGCACTCGGGCGGCGCACTCTGGTCGCGGCAGCTGCCGGTTCGGCGCTTCTGGCCGCGGTGAAGGAGGCAAGGTCGCAGCCTGCGGCGGATCTCAGGATCAGTCACCAGTGGCGCCAGCAGACGGACGCGCGCGACCGCGGGGCGCGGCTGTTCGTCGACGAGGTGCGCAAGCGCGCCCCCGAACTCCGCTTCCGCATCTACCCCAACCGCTCGTTGATCTCGAACCCAGTGGCGCAGTTCGACGCCATGCTCTCCGGGTCGCTGGAGATGGCGGTGTTCCCGATCACCTACGGCGTGGGCAAGGTGCCCGAGTTCTCGATCGGCATCATGCCGGGCACGGTACGCAGCGTGGACCAGGCGATGCGACTCAAGGGGACCGACTTCCACCGCCGCTTCCAGGAAATCGCCATGGAGGGCGGCATCCGGCTCGTGACCTGGTGGTGGACCCCCGGCGGCTTTGCCGCACGCGACCGGGCCATCGGCGGGCCGGAGACCGTCTCCGGGCTGCGTATGCGGGCGGCAGACCCGACCTTCGAGCTGATGCTGAAGGAGGCCGGAGCCTCGGTCGTCTCCATGCCTTCGACCGAGATCTACCCCGCCCTGCAGTCGGGCGTGCTGAACGCGACGTTGACTTCGGCCGAGACCTTCGTGTCGATGCGGCTCTACGAGCAGACGCGGCACGCCACAATTGGGGGAGCCAATACGCTTTGGATGCTTTACCAGCCCCTGGTCATCGCGACCTCGGTCTGGAACCGGCTCACCCCGAACCAGCAGCACGCCTTCGACGAAGCCGCCAACGTGGCCGATGAGTGGTTCGCGCGCGAGCAGGCCGACGCCACGGAGAAGGCGGTGGAAGCCTTCACCAAGTCCGGCAACCAGGTGCGCGGCCTGACCGATGCCGAGTACGCTGCCTGGGTGGCGCTGGCTCGCCGCACCGCGTGGGAGGAGTTCGCGCGCTCGACGCGGCATGGGCGCGAGCTGCTCGACCTTCTGACCCGGGCGCTCGCCTGAGCCGGCTTGCGGCTGCCGAGCGGCGAACGTTTCCGCACGCGCGCTTCGCTCATAGACGATGTCTTTGGCCCCGCGCGCTGCGGATAGGGAGGAGGTCGTCCTGCCACTCTGGGTCCGCGCGATCGACGGGCTTGGCCTCGCCTGCGCGGTCGTCGCTGCGGTGCTGCTCACTGTCGCCGTGCTGGTGGTGAGCTACATGGTGGTGAACCGCTCGCTCGGCGCCTCCGCCTTTTGGGAGATCGAGCTCGCCGTCTACCTCATGGTGGGCGCGATCTTCCTTGCCTCTCCCTACACGCTGCGCACGAGGGGCCACGTCAACGTTGATCTGCTCGACGTGCTGGTCGGCGGACGGGCGAAGCGCAGCATAGCCTATGCGACGGCAGCGGTCGGTTGTGCGGTGTGCCTTTATCTTGCCTGGCACGGTTGGACGCTGTTCCACGAGGCGTGGATCACCGGCGAGACCTCGGAGAGCCTTTGGAAGCCGGTGCGCTGGCCCCTCTATCTCGCCATGCCGGTCGGCCTCGCTCTGACCGCCCTGCAATACGCCGCGGAAGTTTGGAGGATCGGCGCCCGGGGGCAGTCTTGAGCGAACTCCAGATCGGGGGGCTGATCCTCGTCGTCACGCTTGCGGTCCTGTTCTCGGGCCTGCCGATCGCTTGGGGGCTTGCCCTTGTCGCGGTCGGCTTTCTCGCCGTCTTCGGCTCCGCCGGCGCTTTGAACACCCTCGCCATCACCATGATGAGCGAGCTCTCCTCCTTCGCGCTGCTGACGATCCCCCTCTTCATCCTGCTCGGCGCCTCGGTCGGGGTCAGCCGGGCGGGAGCGGACATCTTCGAGAGCCTGCACCGCTGGCTCGCGCGCCTGCCCGGCGGCCTCGTCATCGCCAATATCTACGCCTGCGGGCTGTTCTCCGCGATCTGCGGCTCCTCGCCGGCAACTGCGGCCGCAATCGGCAAGATCGGCGTGCCCGAGATGATGAAGCGTGGCGTGAAGCCGAGGCTTGCCACGGGCGCGATTTGCGCGGGCGGAACCTTGGGGATCCTAATCCCGCCTTCGGTGACGCTGATCCTCTACGGCATCGCGACCGAGACCTCGATCGGGCGGCTTTTCCTTGCTGGTGTGGTGCCTGGGATCCTGTTGACGACGATCTTTGCCGTCTGTGCCTGGGCGGCGTCGATCCGAGACCTGCGGCAAACCCCGCAGCCCGCCGAACGCTACACACTGGCCCAGAAGATGGAGGGGCTGGCGCGGGTCGGACCGTTCCTCGGCATCATCGTCGCGGTCGCGGTGTTCATGTACGGCGGCCTCGCCACCCCTTCCGAGGTGGCCGCAATCGCCGCCTTCCTGGCCCTCGTCTTGGTCGTCGTCATCTACCGCACATGGCACCTCAGCGAGGTGTGGGCGATCTACCGCGACACGGTGCGCGAAAGCACCATGATCATGATGATCATCGGCTCCGCCGCGCTGTTCGGCTACATGATGAGCTATCTCTACGTGACCCAGACGGTTGCCGACGCGCTGGTTTCGCTTGCCCTCAACCGCTGGGTGCTTATGGTCGTCATCCAGCTTCTGCTCCTGCTTGCCGGCTGCTTCCTGCCGCCCGTCGCCATCATCCTGATGCTGATGCCGATCCTGCAGCCGGTTCTGGAAGCGAACGATTTCGACCTGATCTGGTTTGGCATCCTGCTCACGATCAACCTGGAGATCGGGCTGATCACGCCACCCGTGGGCCTCAACCTGTACGTGCTGCGCGGGGTCGCGCCTCAGGTTCCGCTGTCAGAGATCCTGTGGGGTAGCCTTCCCTTCGTGCTGCTGATGCTCGGGTTCATGGTGGTGCTCTGTGTGTTCCCGGGCCTCGCCACCTGGCTGCCGAACGCGGTGATGGGCCGGAGGTTCTAAGTCTGGAGCCCCCATTTCCGTGCGGCCACGCTCAGCGCGCGACCAGGCCCGGCAGGTGTCCCGGCCGGCCGAACAGGTTGCCCTGGCCGTAGGTTGCGCCGAGCGTGCGCACTAGACGTGCCTCGTCCTCGGTTTCGATCCGCTCCGCGATCACCGCCGCCCCCGTTCGCCGGCAGAGCTCGATCGTCTGGGCGAGCACGTCGCGCTCGCGGTCGGACGAGACGGCGGAGCGGGTGAGGGCGCCATCGATCTTGACGAAGTCGAAGCGGACAGCGCGCAGCCAGCGCAAGGTCGCGGCTGCGGCGCCGACATCATCGAGGGCGACGAAGAAGCCGCGAGCCCGCAGCAGTTCAACCGCCGCGCGCAGGGCTTCAGCGTCGTCGATTTCGGCTGGCTCGGCGATCTCGAACATCAACCGCCGCTGCAGTTCCGGCACCGCGTCGAGCGTGGCTTCGAGCGAGGACCGAAACGCAGCGTCGCCGAGGGAGAGGGCCGACACCTTGACCGCGACCAGCGAGCTCCGCGATGCGGCCGCGCTATCGCAGGCGAGCGAGGCGACGGCAAGGTCGAGTTCGGCCGACAAGCCGGCGGCCTCGACAAGGGTGACAAAGGTCTGCGTCGTCTCGGCCTGACCGTCGCCGGCCGAAGCCGGGCGGATCAGCGCTTCGAAGTGGTGGGGTCGCCGACTGTCCAGCTCGACAACGGGTTGGAAGAGGAGACGGAAGCCGCGCCGACGGATCCGTGCCCGCAGACCTTCGGCGCGTTCTGAAAGGGCGCGGAGAAAGCTCTCGAGCCCGCTGCCGAAGCCCGCCGACTCGAGGGCGCGGCTGCCGCCGGCAGCGAAGGCGTCGAGAGCGAGCCGGAGTGCTCGCACCTGCTGGGCGGTGGAAAAGCCGGGTGCGGCCAGTACGAGGTCGGATCCGCGAACGCGCGGAGCGGCTGCGGCCGGCGCCCGCTTTCGCATCGCCGCCTCGACCGCTAGGGCCATCGATGCCGCATCGGGCTTGTCTGCATGCAGCAGAGCCCAACGCCCAGCGCCGAGTTCGGCGGCCTCTCCGCCTGCCACCTGCTCGCTGAGCGTGCGGCTGATTGAATCGAGCAGCGCCTCGCGCGCTTCCCGCCCTAGCATCGCGGTCGTCTCCACCAGCCCCTCGACCTCGAACAGGGCGAGTTTCGGCACCTCGCGTCCATTCGCGCGAAGCCGGGCCTCGGCCATGCGCAGGAAGCTCCCCTCCGTCTCGCCCCCGGCTGCGCGAAGCGGGGCGAGCGGCACAGGCCCGAAAACCAGGCAGTAGCGGCCGGGGGCCTCCTCGAGAGCAAGGCCCGCGCAACTGACGGGTGACCGGGCAGGATCGGCGAGGCGGAGCACCATCGGCTTCAGCCGCCCCCGCATGGCAAGTGCAGCGAGCCCAGCCTCGAGCGCCAGATGGTCCTCGGCAGCCACGAAGCGCGCGATCGGCTTCCCCACCGCCTCGTCCGGCGCGCAGTCGAAGCGGGACGGAAAGGCCCCAGCCGCGAACACGACCAAGCCCGAGGAGTCGACCTCGACCAGAAGCTCGGCAGCAGCGAAGGCGAAGGCAGCGAGACGCTCGCGCCCGGGCATTCCGACCCGACCGTGCTCCCGACCCGCGACCTTCAAACCCTCGGCCTCGCGACCCTCGGCATTGGCCGTGCCCTGCGCCCTCTCGACGTTCATCGCGCCCTCCTCGCGATCCTGCCCAGGGCCTCTGAATGAAGGCTTAACCCCCGGCTGGCGGGTTGGGCGCGGTTGCGGATCGGCCTGGCAGGCGGCAACTGTTGCACCGGATGGCGGCGGGAGAGGACGGACGGAGATGGACGCACATCGGCTTCTTGGGGCGCTGCTCGGCGGCGTTCTCACGCCGCCGCGACGGCGCGGAACGCGCCGGCGCACCGCCGCTCCGTTGATCGACGTCCGGATCGGCGGCTCGCGGCGGACGGCATCGGCGCTCGCGGCCCTTGCCGGGCTCGCTGTGGAGGCGCTAGCGAAGGCAGGCCAGACCACCCCTGGCTCGCCTTTGCCCATCCCCCGCCCACCGTCGCCTTCGCCGTCGCGGACTCCCGCTCCGACGCCAGCTGCACCCCCCCCGCCCCAGGCGAGGTCGAAGCCCTGGGCCTCGGTGCCGGCGGCCCAGCCATCGCCTCCGCCTGCCGAACCGGTCGGAGCGGAAGACCGGGAGGCCTTGCTTGCCTTCAGGGCCATGATCTCCGCCGCCCGCGCCGACGGCTCGCTCGATCCAGCCGAACGTGACGCGATCGCGGCTCAGCTCGACCAAGCCGATCTCGAGCCACAGGCGCGGGAACTCGTGCTGAGGGAGTTCGCGCGGCCCGCCGCCGTGGAGGCGATTGCGCGCGAAATCGCGGACCCCGTTCTCGCCGCACAGATCTACGCCGCCTGCGTGCTAGCGGTGGGCGAGATTTCGGCGGCGGAACGCGCCTGGCTCGACCGTTTCGCGGCCCTGACGGGCCTTTCCGACACGGCGCGGCGCGCGATCGAAGAGCGTCTCGCCGCCGGCTGACGGGGGGGCTAATCTCGACGCATACGCGAAGCGGAGGGGAAGGCATGCCGCACGACTTGACGCCGACCGAAGCGGCGCTGCGTGCCCGGGCACGCTGGCTCGCCGAGGAGCGGATCGCGCCGCGCGCCGCAGCGATCGACGCTGCCGAAACCTACCCTTGGGAGCACGTCGCTGACCTTAGGGAGGCCGGCTTCCTCGGCATGACCATCCCGGTCGAGTTGGGCGGCACCGGCGCCTCGTTGTTCGACGCCGTCCTGGTCATCGAGGAGATGGCCGCCGCCTGTGCCGCTGCTGGCCGAATCACGGTCGAGACCAACATGGGCGCGATCGGCGCGGTCATCGCCTATGGCACCGGCGAGCAGAAACGCCTCGCCGCCGAACAGGTGCTGGCGCACGGCGACAAGCCCGCGATCTGCATCACTGAACCTGAAGCCGGGTCGGCGGCGACTGCGATGACGACGCGTGCGGAGCGGCGGGGGGACCGCTGGATCCTAAACGGCCGCAAGCACTGGATTACCGGCGGTGGCGTCTCGCGCCTGCACCTCATCTTCGCTCGTGCCATCGAGAACGGCGTCGAGCAGGGGATCGGCGGGTTCCTCGTCCTACGCCGCGGCGAGGACGATCCGCCCGGTCTCGTCATCGGCGAACGGCAGTACGCGATGGGCGTGCGTGGGATCCCCGAGACCGTGCTCGAGCTGCGCGACCTCGTGGTTCCAGACGCGATGGTGCTCCGGCCGCCGGGCGGCTTCGGCAAGGGCTTTGCGGCGCTGATGAATGCCTACAACGCGCAGCGGGTCGGCGCCGCGACGGTCGCGCTCGGGATCGCCCGCGCCGCCTTCGAAGCGGCGGTCGCCTATGCCAAGCGGCGCGAGCAGTTCGGCCGGCCGATCGCGGAGTTCCAGGGCCTGCAGTGGATGCTCGCCGACATGGCGGTCGCGCTCGAGGCGGTGCGCCTGATGGTCTGGCGTGCCGCGCGCTCGGCCGGCCCCGCCGGCTTCCCGGACCCGGTGCTGGCCGCCCAGGCCAAGCTCCTCGCCGCTGAGACGGCGGTGAAGGTGACCAACGAGGCGCTGCAGGTTTGGGGGGCTGCGGGCTACGCGCGCGCCAACCCGATGGAACGGCACGTGCGCGATGCGCGAATGTTCACCATCGCCGGCGGCACGACGCAGATCCTGCGCAACCTTATCGCCAGCGACGTTCTCGGCATGCGCCTGCCGCAGACCCGCAACGGGTGGATGAGGCGGATCGAGCGCCAGTGCGCGGCGGAGTGACGCGGCGCGCGGGCGCCGGTTTCACCCCCTCTTCATACAACCGTCGGTAGAGACGTCGGGCATGATCGCGCGCAACCTCAGGCTGCTCTCGGCCGGTACGGCCCTGCTGCTGATCGAGCTCGGCCTGCTTGCCATCGCTTGGCCGCTGGCCGCTGGTCTGGCGTTGAGCCCGCTGCCGCCGGAGCGTCGCGCAGGCGTGCTGCCGCTGGGCCTGTTCATCGCCTTCTATCTTGTGTTCGCCTACGCCACCGGGCTGTACCGACGCGAGGCGCTGCTCGAGACCCGACGGTCGCTTGGCCGGGTGCCGATTGCCGCCGGGCTCGGCGCCCTGGCTGCTGCTGCGCCGGCCGCCTTCTTGCCGCCCCCCTTTGCCGCCGAAGGCTCGGCGACCCTGTTCGCTGCCGCGCTGATCCTCGTCTCCCTGGTCGGCTGGGCGGCACGGGTGCTGATGTTTGCGCTGATTGACCGCGGCGCCTTCCGCCGCCGCATCCTGGTGATCGGCGCGGGGGAACGGGCCTGGGAGCTCGCCTTCCTGCTTCGTCGGGAGGGGCGAGCGGTGGGGATGGAGATCACCTTCGTCCACCACCCCGCACTCGGCGGCATCGACCCGCGGCTGCAAGAGGACCCCGAGGCGCGCATCGTCACGACTGACGACGGCTTCGTCGCCATCGCCTGCGAGATCGACGCCGATCAGGTTGTGGTCGCCCCGGACGAACGCCGCGGCATGCCAATGGAGGCTCTTCTCGCGTGCCGCACTGGCGGCTTTCCCGTCTACGAGTTTCAGCGCTTCCTCGAGAAGGAGATCGGCCGGGTCGACATGAAACGGCTTGACTATTCCTGGCTGCTCTACGCGGACGGCTTCACCTTTACAGCCGTCGACCTGTTCCTTAAGCGCGCGCTCGACATCGCGGTGAGCACGGTCGTGTTGTTTCTCACCATGCCGATCCTTGTTGGGGCGGCGATCGCGATCAAGCTCGTGGACGGAGGGCCGATCCTCTACCGCCAGGCCCGCGTGACCAAGGACGGCCGGGTGTTCAAGATCCTCAAGCTGCGCACGATGCGGCAGGACGCCGAACGGACCGGGGCGGTCTGGGCGCAGAAGGGCGACCCGCGCGTCACCCCGATCGGTCGTTTCCTGCGCCGGATGCGCATCGACGAGCTGCCCCAGCTCGTCAACATCCTCATGGGCGACATGTCCTTCGTCGGGCCTCGCCCCGAACGGCCCGAGTTCGTCCACGACTTGGCCGAGAAGCTGCCCCTTTACAACGAACGCCACCTCGTGCGCGCAGGGCTCACGGGCTGGGCGCAGATCAACTATCCCTACGGCGCGTCGCTCGACGATGCGCGGTCGAAACTGTCCTACGACCTGTTCTACGTCAAGAACTTCTCCGTCCTGTTCGACGTTCTGATCATCATCCAGACGCTGCGCGTGGTGCTCTGGCCGGGTGGCAGCGTGCGCTGAGCCGACGCCTCGGCACGTGGGGCGCGTTAACTCTCTCCCAACCTCCCTGTGCGATGGGGCGGGGGGGAGGCGTGCGCGATGCACTCTGCGATGGCGTCCGTTCGGTCCTGGTTCGGTTTGGGCGCAGCGCGGGCCGACCGGCCGGCTGCGCCACCGTCTCCGTTTGCTCCGCTGCCCGGCGGAGGAAGCGCGGGCATGGCGGTGCCGTTGCGGCGGAGGGAGGGCAACGCACGCGGTACCGAAGCTGCCCCATCCGATGGTGCTGCCCAACCCCGCTGGCCGGAGACCAGGCTGCGCGTTCTCTCTGCGCTCTGGGGCGAGGGCTTCCTCGGCCCCGGCGGACCCGAGGAGGTGCTGGCGCTGGCCAAGCCGCTTGGGCTCGATGCCAGCCACTCGGTCGTCCAACTCGGCGCCGGGCTTGGCGGCGCGGCGCGGGCGCTTGCGGCCGAGTGGGGCTGCTACGTCACCGGCTATGAGTGCGACCCTGACCTCGCTGCCCGCGGCGCTGCCCTGTCCGCCAAACTCAAGCTCGAACGCAAGGCCGAGCTGCGGGTGCTCGATCCCGCCTCGCCCGCCATCCGCCACAACTTTTTCCACCACGCACTCTGCCTGGAAGGGATGTGGCGCCACGCCGACAAACAGGCGCTTCTTGCCGCCCTGGTTGCCGGGGTAAAGCCCTCGGGCCAGCTCGTGCTGACCGATCTTGTGCTCGGCGACGTCATGCCGAATGACGGGAAAGCGTTCGCGACCTGGGCCGCCTGCGAGCGGGCCGAACCGCATCTTGCCGGGGAGCGGGCGCTGACCGCGCTCATGGCCCGGCAAGGCCTGGATGTGCGGATCGTCGAGGACATTACCGGCCGCCACGTCACCCAGACCCTCGCCTCCTGGACCGCGTTTGTGCGCGAGCTCGCGCGCGATCGTCCGGCACCGGCCTTCGCCGCCCGGGTGGTCGAGGAGGCGGAGCGTTGCCTCAGACGGCTCGATCTGATGCGGTCCGGCCGCCTTCGCCTGGTCCGCTGGCACGCCCTTCGGCGCTAAACACGCTCCACCGACATCGCTTGCGCGGAGGCAGGATAACGACACCGCTGCGGTTGACAGCCGACTTGCCAGCCTCTATCGGCGCCGCCTCAGCGAAGGAATGCTCCGATGCGGATCCGCAACTCGCTCAAGTCGGCCAAGCTGCGTGACAAGAACAACCGCTTGGTGCGCCGCAAGGGCCGCGTTTATGTGATCAACAAGAAGAACCCTCGGATGAAGACCCGGCAGGGTTGATCGTCGCAGTTCGGGTCTGGGCGCGCCTCCCGGCGCGCTTGCGCCCTCCAAGGCCCGTTCATAGATCTGGCTGGGGACGCTTTGCGTGGGCCGCCGTGCGGGGCTTGTGCGCCGTGGGCGCCGGGAGGAGACGATGATCGCTCTGCCGTCGCCTGCCAATATCAGGTGAAAAGACGCTCTGCTCGCCGGGAGGAGACGATGATCGCTCTGCCGCCGCCTGACCCATCTGTGCTTGCGCGGCGCGAGGCGATCGTCGCCGACCTCGCCCGTCTGGTCGGCCCGGCGAATGTCATCTCCGAAGTGCTTCGACTCAAGCCGTACGAGACAGACGGTTTCACTGCTTACAAGCGCGTGCCGCTCGCCGTCTGCCTGCCAGACTCGACCGAAGGCGTCGCTGCCGTCCTCCGCTACTGCACCTCAAACGGCATCCGCGCGGTACCTCGCGCTGCAGGAACGAGTCTGTCAGGCGGCGCCTTGCCGCTCGAGGACGCGGTGGTCATCGGCGTCTCCCGCCTCAACCGTATCCTCGAGGTCAGTTGCGAGGACCGCTTGGTCCGCGTCGAGGCCGGCGTGACCAATCTCGGCGTTACCCGCGCGGTCGAGGGCGAGGGGTTCTTTTACGCCCCCGACCCGTCGAGCCAGCTCGCCTGCATGATCGCCGGCAACATCGCGATGAACTCGGGCGGCGCGCACTGCCTGAAGTACGGCGTGACCGCGAATAATCTTCTTGGCCTCACCTTCGTCACGGTCGAGGGCGAGATCGTGTCGGTCGGCGGCGGCCATCTCGACACGCCGGGATACGACTGGCTCGGCCTGATGTGCGGTTCCGAGGGCCAGCTCGGCATCGTGACGGAGGCGACACTGCGCATCCTGCGCGCAGCGGAAGGGGCACGGGCGATGCTGGTCGGCTTCCGCGCCACGGACGTTGCCGCCGCGGCGGTTGCCGACATCATCGGCTCGGGCATCATCCCGGTTGCGCTCGAGTTCATGGACAAGCCCTGCATCCGCGCCTGCGAGGACTTCGCGCACGCGGGCTATCCGCTGGACGCTGAGGCCATGCTCATCATCGAGGTAGAGGGCAGCGCGGACGAGCAGGACGCGCTGCTCGGGCGGCTGGAAACGATCTGCCAACGGCACGATCCGCTGACGGTTCGACTCGCGCGCACGGCAGAGGAAAGTGCAGCAATCTGGAAGGGGCGTAAGGGCGCGTTCGGCGCGATCGGACGCATCAGCCCCGACTATCTCTGCATGGACGGCACGATCCCGCCTGCAAGCCTGCCCGAGGCGATGCGGCGGATCGAAGCGCTCTCGCAACAGTACGGACTTATGGTGGCGAACGTGTTTCACGCCGGCGACGGCAACCTGCACCCTCTCATCCTGTTCGACGCCAACGACGAGGGGAGCTTCGCCCGCGCCGAGGCGCTTGGCGCCGACATCCTTCGCCTCTGCGTCGAACTCGGCGGCTGCCTCACTGGCGAGCACGGGGTGGGGATCGAGAAGCGCGACCTGATGCGGGAGCAATTCTCTTCCGCCGACCTCGCGCAGCAGGCGCGGCTGAAGCGTGCCTTCGACCCCGGCTGGCTGCTCAATCCGCACAAAGTGTTCCCGCCCGAGTTCGCCAAGGCCGCCTGAAGCGATGGCGCTTGCCATGCTGATTGCCCCACAGGACGAAGCCGCGCTTGCGGGCGCGATCGCAGAGGCCTACGGCGCAAGCAGCCCACTTGCCGTGCGCGGTAACGGCACCAAAGCGAGTCTTGGCCGGCCCGTCCAGGCGGCGGCAGTGCTGACCACGCGCGCGCTTCACGGCATTACACTCTATTCGCCGTCCGAACTCGTCATCGCCGCGCGCGCCGGAACCCCGGTGGCGGAGATCGAGACGGTACTCGCCCAGACCGGCCAGCATCTCATCGCAGAACCGCCCGATCTCTCCCCCCTCACCGGGCCCGGTGAAGGCCCCCAGACCATCGGCGGGGTGGTTTCCTGCAACCTCTCGGGCCCACGGCGGATCGCGCTCGGCGCGATGCGCGATCATGTGCTTGGGGTGCGTGCGGTGAACGGCACGGGCGAGGTCATCCGTTCAGGCGGGCGGGTCCTGAAGAATGTTACCGGGCTCGATCTCGCCAAGCTCCTTGCGGGATCGCGCGGGACGCTCGCGGTGCTGAGCGAGATCACGCTCAAGGTGCTGCCGAAACCGGAACGGACGCTCACGGTTATGCTCCGCGATCTTGCTCCGGCGCGCGGGATCGCAGCGCTATCCGCCGGGCTCGGCAGCCCCTATGGCGTCACCGGGGCCGCGCATCTGCCGCCCGAAGCGGCCGCGCGCGCGGGGCTGGGGGCGCGCGCAGCAAGCCTGCTCCGGCTCGAGGACTTCGCCGACTTCGTGCCGCGCCGTGCTCGGGCGCTGGCCGAAACGCTGACAGAGTTCGGGCCTAGTGAGATCCTCGACGAGGCGGCGAGCCTCGCCCTGTGGCGGGGGGTGCGCGATGCCGCCTTGCTCGGTGTTGGCGACGAGGAGGCCGTGTGGCGCCTCTCCGTCCGCCCGTCGCGCGGCGCGGCGGCCGCGGAGGCTCTGGCGCGCGCCTTCGCGCCCCGACTCCTGTTCGATTGGGGCGGTGGCCTGGTCTGGGCCGCGGGGCCAGCAAGCGAAGCGGCGCACCAGGCCGTGACCGAGACGGTCCGTCGCGCGGAAGGAACGTTCTGGCTCGTCCGCGCGCCCGCCTCGCTCCGCGCCGCCCTGCCCGGGCTGCCCGAAGACCCGCCACCGCTTGCCGCGCTGACGCGCCGGGTCAAACACGCCTTCGACCCAAAAGGTATCCTCAACCCGGGACGAGTTTTCGCCGGCGTCTGACGTCGCCCGAGCCACCCCATCCTCGGAGGGCCTTGATGACCACCCTTGTCCTGATCCTTCTTCTGCCGGTGCTCGCCCTGGGCTTCACCGGGCTCACCCTGCTGTTCGCCGATACGGTGCGGGCTCAGGGCGGCCGGCCCCTCGCTGCCTGGGCGCGGGAGGGGTTGGGCTACCTGCTCGGCGCTATCGCGCTGGTCGGCATCATCGCCGACCTGGTCGGCGGGTCGCTGTGGCGCGCCGGATCGCTGCAGAGCTTCCTCGCCACCTATGGCATGAACCTGGCCCTGCTCGGACTTGCCTTCGTCCTCGTCGGCCCCGGCCGCCCGGCGGAGGGCTGAAGGCGCACCCCCGATGCAGACCCTGTTCACCGCGGAGCAGCTTCAGGACCCTGCCATCGCGGAGGCGAACGCCATCCTGCGCAGCTGCGTGCATTGCGGAATGTGCACCGCGACCTGCCCGACCTTTGTCCTGCTCGGCGACGAACTCGACTCCCCGCGCGGCCGCATCTATCTCATTAAAGATGTGCTTGAGAACGCCCGGCCGGCGACGGCCGAGGTCGTCACCCACATCGACCGCTGTCTCACTTGCCTCTCCTGCATGACCACGTGCCCCTCGGGCGTGGACTACATGCACCTGGTCGACCATGCCCGTGGCCACATCGAGACCACCTACCGCCGCCCCTGGTCAGAGCAACTGCTTCGTTCCCTCCTCGCCTGGCTCCTGCCGCGGGTCGGGCTGTTCCGTCTGGCGCTGCTCGTCGCCTGGGCGGTGCGCCCTCTGGCGCGGCGCATTCCCGATCGCGTTCCAGGCGCGAAGCGGGTGCGCGCGATGCTTTCCCTTGCCCCTGCACGTATCCCCTCCCCTTCCCATACGGAACGCCCGCGCGTGCACCGCGCGATCGGTGCCCGCAAGGCGCGTGTCGCTCTGCTTGCCGGCTGCGCCCAGCAGGTGCTTGCCCCCGAGATCAACGAAGCGACCATCCGCCTGCTGACCCGGCTCGGCGTGGAGGTTGTGGTGCATCCGGCAGCAGGCTGCTGCGGCGCGCTCGTCTACCACCTCGGCAAGCACCAGGCCGCGATCGCGGCGGCGAAGCGGAACGTCTCCGCCTGGATGGGCGAGATCACGCACGGGGGGCTGGACGCGATCGTGATCAATGCCTCGGGCTGCGGCACCCAGGTCAAGGACTACGCCCACTTGCTGCGACACGATCAGCCCTGGGCGGAGTCGGCCGCGAAGGTCTCCACGCTCGCGCGCGATGTCACCGAGTTTCTCGGCGAATTCGGCTACCGACCGACCCGGCCGCCTGTGCGGCTGCGCGTCGCCTACCACTCGGCCTGCTCCATGCAGCATGGGCAGAGGATCACCGCCCTGCCGAAGACTTTGCTCGCGCGCGCCGGGTTCAGCGTGCTCGACATCCCCGAGGGGCATCTCTGCTGCGGGTCTGCCGGCACCTACAACCTCCTGCAGCCCGAGATCGCGGCGCGGCTGAAGCAGCGGAAGCTGGACAACGTCCGCCGCACCCGCCCCGACCTCGTCGCGACCGGCAATATCGGCTGCTTGACGCAGCTCTCGGGCGAGGGGATCCCCGTGGTCCACACCGTCGCCCTTCTCGATTGGATGGCAGGTGGCCCGGTTCCCGAGGCGATCGCGCGCGGTCTTGATCGCGCGAGGCTTGCCGAGGCGGCGGGCACGGCGTGAGCATGACGCCATGCAGCGCCGGGCCCTCCTTCTCGCCTTCGGCTTTGCCCCGGTTGCAGCGGCTGCGCAGGGGCAGGAGCGACGGCCGCGCCTCACCCTCGACCAGTTGTTCGAGGCGCTCAAGCTCGCCCCTAACGAAGAGGCGGCGCGCGCGGTTGAGGCGCAGATCTGGTCGTCTTGGCAAAGCCAGGGCTCGCCCACGGTCCAGCTCCTGATGCGGCGAGGGCTGAGGCACCTGCAGGCAGAAGCCTACGACGACGCGCTCGAGGACTTCGACGCCGTGATCGCGCTCGCCCCCGAACTCGCCGAAGGCTGGAACAAACGAGCCACCGTCTATTTCCGCCGTGGCGAGTTGGACAACGCGGCGCGCGACATCGCCGAGGCTTTGGCGCGCGAGCCGCGGCACTTCGGCGCCCTGGTCGCCCTCTCCTACGTGCACGAACGGCGCGGCGACCACGTCGCCGCCTTGCGCGCCTTCGAGGCCGCTCTCAGCATCCACCCGAGGCTCGCGGGGGCGGAGCAGCGCCTGCGCGACCTGAGGCGCCGGGCCTTCGGCGAAGGCATTTGAGCGGCGACAGCCCGACGGACGCCGATCGCGCCTTCCTGGCCGAGGCGATCCGACTCGCCGTCCGGAACGTCGGCGAAGGCGGCGGCCCCTTCGGCGCCTTGGTGGTGAAGAACGGCAAGATCGTCGGCCGCGGCGGCAATCGCGTGACGCGCGACAACGACCCGACCGCGCATGCCGAGGTGGTGGCAATCCGCGACGCCTGCGCGCGTCTCGGCTCGTTCCAGCTCTCTGGCTGCACGGTCTATGCCTCCTGCGAGCCCTGCCCGATGTGCCTCGCCGCCCTCTACTGGGCTCGCCCCGCGGGGGTGCTCTATGCCGCAACGGCGGAGGACGCCGCTCGTGTCGGCTTCGACGACCGGTTCATCGTCGAAGAGTTCAGACGCCCGCCCGAGGCGCGGAGCCTCCGCGTCTTTCGCCTCGCCTGCGCCGAGGCCGAAGCCCCGTTCCGGGCCTGGGAAGCGAAAGCGGACCGGGTCCCCTACTGAGACCGAGCGGAACCGCCTCCTTCACCGGCCTTCGGAATGATCGCTTGGCGCACCCAGGCCGACAGCCACTCCGAGACGAGCACGGTGGCGAAGATCTAATACCAAGTCTTTCTGAACGAGACTCATGAGAGGGATTCCCCGACGCGGGCGGGATCTGATTCAACGGGGCGAGCAATGGAGCCTCGCCATGGGTCAGCCGCTTCCCCTCCGCCCCGACTACGA
>Ga0308417_1000245_pt1 | contig 40212 bp, 34 predicted proteins | sample HotsprSampleOS65_FD_203528 | JGI IMG/M metagenome (GOLD analysis project Ga0308417, IMG submission 203528) | Hot spring phototrophic mat microbial communities from Octopus Spring, Yellowstone National Park, Wyoming, United States - 20090730_OS65 ...
ACTGATGCGCCAGCCAGGCGGTGGAGTTGGACTTGCCACTGCCGGCCGAGTGCTGGATGAGATACCGCCGCCCTGCGCCGTGCTTCCGCGCATCTGCGATCAGCTTGCGCACCACGTCGAGCTGGTGGTAGCGGGGGAAGATTTGCCTTCGCCGCTTCTTCCCGGTCCTGGGGTCTTTCTCCTCAACGAGCTGCGCGTAGTTTTCGAGGATGTTGGTCAAGCTCTCACGGGTGAGGACCTCCCGCCAAAGGTAATCGGTCTTGAGTCCCTGGGGGTTGGGTGGGTTGCCGGCGCCGTCGTTCCATCCCTTGTTGAAGGGCAAGAACCACGAGGCCTTGCCCTGGAGATGAGTGCAGAACCACACCTCGCTGTCGTCCACCGCGAAATGCGCGATGCAGCGACCCAGCTCGAAGAGCTTCTCGTGTGGGTTGCGGTCGCGCTTGTACTGCTCGATGGCATCGTGCACCGTCTGTTTGGTCAGACTGTTTTTGAGCTCGAACGTAAAGATCGGCAGTCCGTTGATGAAGAGCGCCAAGTCCAATGCCCGCTGCGTCTCATCACGCGAGTAGCGCAGTTGGCGCGTGACCGTGAAGCGGTTTTGGTCATAGAGCGCTCTCGCCTTCTCGTTCCCCGCCGAAGGCGTGCCGTAGAAAAGCTCGATGCGGTGCGGCCCATGTTGGAGGCCATTGCGCAACACGTCCACCACCCCGCGCTTGCTCACCTCGCCCTGAAGGCGCGCTAAAAATTTGCGCCGCGTGGGGCTGTCGCTGTCCAGATCGAGCGCCTCGGCGACCTCAGGTTGCGTCGAGCGCAAAAAAGCCGCAAGCTGAGCCAAATCCACGCAGTACTCGCGGTCGTAATCAGCCGGGTCGCCCGGGAGCCAGCCAACACCGCCGTAGGGTGCCGGCGTCTCGGCAACGAACGGCGGAGTGCCCGCAGACCGTGGCACGCAGTCACTGCCAGTCAGCGCCCGGCAGATCAGGCTCTCAAGCCCGGCTTCACTGGTGTCAGTCGGATTCATACATCCTTCTCTGCGTTCTCGTTTTTACTGCTCAACAGGTATGCAGTCAATCGAACAAGGGATTCCTTGTCCTTCGGGGAGCTTTCCGCCAGAAGAAGCGTCAGTGCAACAAGCTCCTCCTCGGAGAGGAGACGGCTCCCGTCGCCTCGGTACAAGAGTCCGTTTTTCTCGAGAAACCGAAGGAACAAGGTGGCCCCAATCCGTTTGTTGCCATCAACGAACGGATGGTCTTTCACGAGAAAATACAGTAGGTGCGCCGCTTTATCGGCGATCGTCGGATACACGTCCGCGCCGCCGACAGTCTGAAAGATACCAGCTAAAATCCCGCCGAGCCTGTTTCCTTGTTCCACGCCGAACAACTCTCCAGCGGAATATCGCTCCTTCAACTGGCCAATTACTCTCCAAGCTTCTTCCAGCGAAATCGGCTCAGCAGTTTCGCGGTCACCTCGTACGGGCGGAATCCGGCCATGGTCGTAGTCGTCGAGAAGCTTGAGCGCAACGGAATAGTCATGCACCACTCGCAACAGTCCTGTGGCCTCCTCGCCGCTCAGTGCTGGCCGGTCCGCCAGCGTGGAAACCAGCCGGATCGTCTGTTGCAGTTCCTGCAGCCGTCGTGCATTGACCGTGTAGCCCCGAAGGATGTGGTCCCGCAGCACTTGAGTAGCCCAGATACGGAACTGGGTGCCGCGCTTGGAGTTGACCCGGTAACCCACCGAGATGATGGCGTCGAGGTTGTAATATTCGACCTGGTAGGTTTTCCCGTCTGCGGCAGTTGTTGCAAAAAATGCAACAACTGACTCCCGGTCCAGCTCGCCTTCCCGGAACACATTGCGCAAGTGCCTTGATATCACAGACTTATCCCGATCAAAGAGCGCCGCCATCTGGTTCAGGTTGAGCCAAATGGTGTCCCTTTCCAGCCGGACGTCCAGCTTGACCGAGCCATCGGGCGCCTGATAGAGCACAATCTCGCCGCCCCGGGCAGCCAGCGGTTCTCGGATCACCTGATGCTTCGATGTTGATTTACTCTTCGCCATTCGCCTCTTCCTGCGAATCTACGGTTGCGAGCTCTTCGGCAGCAACTTCTTCTTCCTCGGTTCCAGCCTCCTCCTCAGGCGGCTCATAGGGCAACTGTACCGCGACCTGGCGCACATCCACCTTGCCGGTGACCACATCGGCGATGAGGCGGGTGCGGTATTCGCGCAATAGCTCGATTTCGCGGCGTGTGGTGGCGATGGCGGTATCAAGCTTGGCGGTCTGGGCGTCGAGGTATTCGACAATGGCGGTTTGTTCGCTCAGCGGAGGCGATGCGATGGGCACAGCGCCAAAGTCGGGTGTGTAGAGTCGGTTGAATCCACTGCCGATACCCTTAGATCGTTTGGCGAACTCCTCAACCAACAGAGGAGTCTTGAAGAGGGCTTCGAAGTAATGGACATCAATTGGCGCCTTTGGCTTGAAAACACTGTAGTCGGGACTTATGACGCCATCTATGCCCGACACGGCGAACATGCCAGACCAAGCCTGCATGCGATTCATGATCAGGTCTCCGGACTTGCAGACCTTGTAGTTCGAAAGATCTTCAACGCTCGCGATTCGGTTTGAAGCTTCCGCCTGTGGCACGATTCCCCTTGCGCGTGTTAGTGAAAGAAGTGGACCACTACCATCACCGTTACGTTCATCGGTCTCACGAAACAAAGTTTTGATGCGCCGTACCTCCCAATGCTGCGGCACCTGGCCCAGCCAGGGGACGCCAGAGTCTTTGTAGGCCGGGTAGGGCTTGCCGGTGCGGACGTCGATCTTGCCGGTGACGGCCTGGTGGATGAGGGCCTGACGGTATTCTTCGAGCAGCTTGATCAGCTTCTGCTTGGCGCGGATGTACCGCCGAATCCGCCGGTCCATGTAATCGAGGAAGCGGACGATGGCGGTTTGTTCGGCGAGGGGAGGGAGGGGTACCGACGTCGACTTAATAGCGTCGTGCGAAAGTCCGTAACGCGTTACCCCCGTGGCTTCGACATGAAATTGGTATGCGACCTGAGGATTCTGAAGAGTACGAAGTAAGAACGCACCTTCGACCACCTGTCTTGGGCGCAAAAGGGCGAGATGGTAGCCGCTGATTAGGTCCGGCGCCGAGGACTCGACCAGAGCGGGTACCCCAATATCATCCCAGGCTTCTGAATCCTTCGTGATCAGCACGTCACCTTGTTCCAGGCGGAACCGCTCGATTTCTTCTGCGGATGCCGTCGCCTTCATGAATTCCATGTTGGCACGGATTCGCTCGTGCTTGTACACATCCACGTAGTTGCAGAGTCGAACGGGCTGCTCGCCCTCCTTTGAGTGCTTGTCAACGTTGCTGACTCGCATCTCCACGATGTTTCGAAGTCGCCTTACCTCCCAATGCTCCGGCACCTGGCCGAGCCACCGGACGAAAGAGTCTTTGTACGCGGGGTAGGGGGGGAGACTGGTGATCATCCTTGTTCCTCCTGAGCATTGAAGGCTGCATAGACCACTTGCCGCAGCCGATAGGGGATAATTGATTCATCCACCGCCTCAAAATGGTCCAGCGCAGCGAGGGCCTTTCCCTTCTTTTCACCTTGGCTCTTGGAAACCCCACTTACTGTCTCGAAATCCGGTGAAAGCATTTCGACCTGACCCAAAGGCGCTTCAACAAAATGTTTAATGTAATCATTCAGTTCAAAAGTCCTCTTCCTTGCCTTTCTCTTATCTTCGTTCCATTCATCGGGTATGGGATCGGGCAAGGGGTCTTCGTCATGTATAACAAGGTACGGGATCTCGAAAGCTTTGGCGATGGCGATATACAGCGGGAGATTGTGCTTGGATCCGCAGTCAATGATGGAAATATCCGGATCAAAGACGCCCAGTTTTTGAGCCAAGAATGGTAACACCACTTTTTCGGTCTCACCTTCGACAAATACAACCCGTTTAGCAAAGAACATTTCGCCACGGTCGGGATTTATCCATTGAGCCATATGGAACCGCTTTTTCCTTTCGTCGATATCATCACCTCCGAACAACTCCTTGACACATTGGCGGACGCAGGTTCCTTTTTCGGGAGCATGCTTGGATATAATTGCCACCTCCTTGTAGTGTTCAAGATCGACAAAGTGGGTTGAGTGCGTACAAATGAACACTTGATGGTTTGGGGTGTCGGCTATTTGACGGAGCGTCGTGGCTAGCCTGCGTTGCGCGTGAGGATGCAGAAAAAGTTCCGGTTCCTCCATGGCAAAAATCACCGAGTCGGATTGTTTGCGCGGTGCGAGTGGCCCTTGATCACCGGGACTCCTCTCTTCGTGCATGGTTTTTGCCCAGGCTCGAAGAAGAGCGAAGATCATTGCACGTTGTAGGCCATGGCCTTTTCGGTCGGCAGTCGTCTTGACCCCATCGTCCAAGTGAACATTGGTACCCAGTTCGAAGAGCCGTTCCAGTTCTAGGAACGTTACTTCTATGTTTACCTTGACATCCCAAGCCCGGAGTTCCAGCTCCAGCGAACTTTCGAGTTTCGCCAATTGATTGCTCTGCTGTTCTGGGTCGCCACGGTCGTTCAGCGACTGCACGACGTCTTCCAGCTGCTTGCGGGCTTGGCTAAAACGTGGTTCTCGCTCGGCCATTTCACGCACGGCACGGTTTAATAAGCGTCCAAAGGTAGTCGTGGCCTTGACTTTGATCTCGTCCGTCAGGTCGCGTACCGCCGGAATCAGGTAGAAATCGGGCAACACGCCTCCACCGACATTCTTCTGGCCTAGCAAAGGTGCTTCTTCCAGACGCCGTTGAAAAGTGATTTCCTCGCGGTGTAGTTCTATATATCGTCCTTGAGCCTCTTCGATGTCTGCCTTAGTCAAGCGACCGCTTGATGGGACAAAATCCTTGAGCGGTGTCTGATTAACTGTATCGCGTGCAGTGTAATTGCCCGCCTTGTCCGATTGAAGCCATTCGTGGTCCGGCTGTTCTACGTAGCCGTTGTAGAAGATCTCAATTGCACCATTCTGTATCCGGGCTGTTTTGCGGATAAGGACAGTTTCATCGGGCAGAACATATTTCTTGAAGGTGTTCTTCTCTTGTTCCGTAAGATCGGTGAAAGTTATTTCAACCCAGAGGTCGTTATCCCCTTCGCTGCGATATAGGAAGAAATCTTGGTCTGTAGGCTTGGCGGAGGTGGAAAAGAAAAACTCGAGGGCAGCGAGCAGATTAGACTTTCCGTGATTGTTCGGACCGAGCAATGTTACGAGAGACAGGCATTCCATCTCCAAGTCGTGGATGCTGCGGTAGTTATGGATCCTTAGGTGTTTGATGCGCATGGTTATCCTCCTAGGATGTCCTGGAACAACCCTTCCGCCTCCTTCGCCACCGCCAAAAGGTCGGCGCGGATTTCTTCCAGCGACCGCAGGGCTTTTGGCTTGTAGAAGTAGCGATTGAAGTTGATCTCGTAGCCGATCTTGACGCTTTCGGGGTGGTACCAGGCGTCGGATGCGTAGGGCAGCACCTCGCGGCGCAGGAAGGTTCCGATCGCCGTGTGCTCGTCCTCCTTGCTGGGCAGGTAACCTGGCTCGTGGCAGGCCGGACACTCCAGGAATGGGATCTGCTCAGTGTCGCGCAGTTCCTGGTCAGGCTCATACTCGACCACGCGCGGCTTGCCGTGGATGGTGGCCTCGAAGAGGCCGCGAAGCGGATCGGGCGCCGTGCCGGATTTGTGTATTTTGCGGATGACCGGCGGCGCGTCTTCGGCTCGCTTGGCCGTTTCCCGCAGCGCCTTGATCTCCTTGGCGCTGTATTCGCGCTCGGGGTCGATGCCTTTCAGGCGCAGGGGGCGTTCCACCGTCACCTTCCAGTAGCCGAAAGCCGCGTTGGGGAAAATCTTGGACTGCTCGGTCTCCTCGAATTTGAGGAAGGTATCAACAATGCGGCGGATGTCCTCTTCGGACAGCTCGCAGTTCTTCTTGCCCAGGTTCTTGCGCAGGGGCTTGTACCACTGCGTGGCATCCATGAGCTGCACGCGGCCTTTGCGGTGCTCAGGTTTCCTGTTGGTGAGCACCCAGACGTAGGTGGCGATGCCGGTGTTGTAGAACATGTTGAGCGGCAGGGCGACGATCGCCTCAAGCCAGTCGTTCTCGATGATCCAGCGGCGGATGTTGCTCTCACCCTGGCCGGCGTCCCCCGTGAACAGCGACGAGCCGTTGTGCACTTCGGCGATGCGACTGCCGAGCGGGGTGTTGTTTTTCATCTTGGAGAGCATGTTCACCAGGAACAGCAGCTGGCCGTCGCTCGAGCGGGTGATGAGAGAGAGTTCCTCTCCCCGGTGCTGCACGACAAAGCGCGGATCCTTGATGCCAGCCTTGCCGCCCATGCGCTCGAGGTCGCTCTTCCAGCTCTTGCCATAAGGCGGATTGGAGAGCATGAAGTCGAACTCACGACCAGGGAAGGCGTCTTGGGAGAGCGTGGAGTGCTCGGGGCCGCCGACGATGTTGTCGGCGGCGTCGCCTTCACCCTTGAGCAGCAGGTCGGCTTTGCAGATGGCGTAAGTTTCGGCGTTGATCTCCTGGCCGAAAAGGTGCACCGAGACTTGTTTGCCACGTTCGTTCGCCAGATGGAGTAATGTTTCCTCGGCCACCGTGAGCATCCCGCCGGTGCCGCAGGCGCCGTCGTAAAGAAGGTAGGTTCCGTCGGTGATTTGGTCGGCTACGGGTTCGAAAATGAGCCGGGCCATGAGCCGGACGGCATCGCGCGGGGTCCAGTGCTCGCCGGCTTCTTCGTTGTTCTCCTCGTTGAAGCGGCGCACCAGTTCTTCGAAGATGGTGCCCATCGCGTGATTATCGAGTCCCTCCAGGCGAACGCTGCCGTCGCTGTTGAGGACGGGGTGCGGGCTCAGGTTGATCGAGGGGTCGAGGAACTTTTCGATGAGTGCACCCAGCGCGTCGGCTTTGGCCAGGCGCGGGATCTGGTTGCGGAACTCGAAGTTGTCGATGATCTCCTGAACGTTGGGTGAGAAGCCGTCGAGGTAGGCGCGAAAATCGGTCTCCAGTTGCTGGCGGCTCGCGCGAGCCTTGAGGTCACGCAGGGTGAGTTTCGAGGTGTTGTAAAACGCGTGTCCGGCTGCTTGACGCAGGGCAGGGTCCTGATACACGATGCCCTTTTTGTCGAGCCAGGCCTTCCTGTCGAGCACGGCCTGCTTGGTGGGCTCTAAGACCGCGTCGAGCCGGCGGATCACGGTCATCGGGAGAATCACGTCACGGTATTTGCCGCGCACATAGAGGTCACGCAACACATCGTCGGCTATGCCCCAAATGAAGTTGGCGATCCAGGTGAGTTGTCCGTTTTCCATGAGCAATCCTTTCGCGACATGGGGAAATTATCTTACGCCACCGCTATATGCTCCGGCCATTCAATCTCGTGCTGCCAGATCTTGTAGCCCGTGACGTAGGTCTGGTCGGTGCATTCCATGACCCGGCGGAGCGCTTCGTAGTAGTAGCGGTCGAGCTGGGAAGAGTCGAGGCTTTCGGCCCGCTTCTCGATCAGCGCGTCGAAATCGTCGGTCTTCTTGAGGTCCAGGTAATACTGGCGGTTGTCCGGGTTGGACGAGATAAATTGCCCGCTGACCGTCTTGTGGATTTCCCGCAGGACCGTTTCCACCTGGGAGAGCAGGTCGTCGGCTGGATCGCCGCCCAGTTCCTCGATGCCCGGCTGGAAAAGGCACAATCCGTCGCGCAGTTCTTCCGCTGTCGCACCCAAGGGGGCGCAGATATCGCCCGTCGTGAGCCGATGGACCGACAGCGCGTGGATGAGCCGGATCGCCATGGGTTTATAAGCCGGGCGGCTGAAGGCCTGCTGGTCGGCGGTCTTCTTGAGCAGACGCTGGGCCACCACAAATTTGACGTCCTTGCGGGCGATGAGGATTTGCTCGAAGCGGTCCTTCACCCGGCGGATGCTGTCGGCCACGAAGGAAAAACGAGGGCTGTCGAAGATGGCTTCCTGAACGCCGGCGATGAAGCGGAACCGCAGGTCCTTGCAGACCTCACCGATCTCGCGCAGGAAGTTGAGGTCGAGGATGAGTTCCTGGTCCTTGCGGGTCCGCAGGTAATCGATCAGTTCGTCCACCACCAGGAGCAGACCGTGGTCGGGATATCCCTGGTGGAAGGCGGTCATCATCTCTTCGAAGGAACGTTTGTTGTTGGACACCTTATCCGTGGGCGGAAAGGAATATGACACGCCCATGGCGGCCAGGTGCTCCTCGAGTTCGGCCACGAGGATGTCGCGCAGGGACATGGTGGTCGCGCCGATCTCGGTTCGGACCACCTTGAAGCGCCCGCTGATCTTGTCCGCAGCGCTGGCCACGCTCTTGTCGGTCAGATGCGTTGCGAGATCGCTGTTTTCAGCCAGGGCGGAGATGACGGACATGAGGTGAGACTTGCCGGTGCCGTAGTTGCCGACGACCAGCAGCCCCTTGTTGTCTATGGGCTGGTCGAACTGAAGCTGAGGAACGACCAGATTGATCAGCTTCTCGGCCATCTCCCCGGAGATGACATAGGTCTGGACAAGCTGTCGGGCAGCAGCGGCGTCGTCGGCGTCCCGTAGCTGGACCACCGACTCGATGGGCTCGAACTGGATCAGGTCTCGGTATTTCATCGCGTCTGCCTCCTGCGCTTTCGTTCCTTGTCTTCATGCAACGGCCGCCGGATTCACTACCAGGAAATCTCGTACGGGATATCGTCTGTATTCGGGATGGTCGGGAGTGGCATAGACCATGTGCCCGCCGGCGATGGTGCCGGCCCAAGCCGCGACCACCGTGGTATTCCGGGAGAGCCCCTGCAGGAGCCGCAACGGATCCTGCTTGAGCGAGGCATCGAAGAGGATCTCGATGTTGTCCAGAAGAACCACATCGGCTGCGGATGCGGCCACGATCTCCGCAAGGAGGCGGGGCAACTGCAAGGCCCGCTGGCGCTCGGTGAGGTCAAGCAGCGCTAAGGAGAGCTCCAGGTTGACGTTGACCAGCGGAGCCCCCGCGCGCTCATGAACATCTTGGAGTGCAGCGGTCTTGCCCGCACCAGCGGGGGCCACCAACATGACAAGACGGTGGTACAGCTCAGCAGCCTGGCCTATTGTCGCCATGAGCCTGTCGGCGAGTGGTCCCGCCATCAGCGATCTCCCTTTGCAGCAGGCCGGTTCGCGCCCGTTTCCTCCAGCCAGTGGTCAATGGCCCATTTCCGGAAACGCCAGTGCCGGCCGATCTTTTGGGCGGGGATCTTGCCTTCCCGAACCAGCTTGTAGAGCGTCGACTTGGGTATCTTCAGGTAGGCGGCCAACTCCCCGATGGTCAGTACCTCACCGAACGTTTGATCCATGACGCTCTCCTCTGTGGCGTAGCGATTAGGGGGCACCGAGACCCGTTGGTTTCCTCCCCTCACTTCTACAGTTATTGACAGTTCTTGTCAACACTTGTTGGGAAGGCTCGAAAGGTGTCAACCCAACGGCGCCAAGATCTGGCCCTTGGCTGGGTCCTCACGGGGCTGCTGAACCGCGAGCACCATGCCAAGCCAGCCCAAGGGAGGCGGGGCCGGTGGGGTGTTTGACACGGAGGCGCACTGGCAATAGGCTACTGGGTAGCAGGTTTGGGGTGCCATGACCAGCAGCGAGGTCCAGCCGCATCCGGTGTTTGCCGAGCGTCTCGCCGGCGTGGCCGAGCGCGTGGCGGCCGCCGGCCTCAACCTGTTGGCCGCTGAACTGCTGGAGATGGCGGCCGGGCTGACGCCCAAGGGGGACGGCTACCGCCAGAAAGCCATGGCGCTGCGGGCCGATGCGCGCCCCGCCGAAGACCCGGACCGGGAGCACAAGCGGCGCAACCTGGAGGCCTCCCACGCCGTCGGCATGGCGCATATCTTCGAGGCGCGCGGAGAGTTGAAGCGCGCCCAAGAGATGTTCGACCTGGCCAAGCTACGCGCCCCCTTCCACTACCTGGCCTACGCCGGTGCCGGTTACCTGCACCTGCGCTGGCGGGACCTGCGGCGGGCCCTGGAGGAGCTGATCCAAGCCCGGCGCCTGAACCCGTTGGATCGCAAGCTGGCGGTGGAGGTGGCGCGGGTGGCCCTGGACCTGGAGGACTACCCCGAGGCGTTGCGTCACGCCATCGATGCCATGCTGCTGACCCAGGGGTTTGGCGAGGGCGAGGAACAAACGGCTCGGCGGCGGGTGGAGACGCTGGCCACGCTGTGCCGGCTTACCGATGAGGAGCTGTCGGATCTCTACCGGCAGCGCGCCGCCACCCTGCAGCGCGCCTGCGAGCAGGTGGCGCTCACGCGGGCGCGGCTGTTCTCGTCGCTGGGCCCGGCGCGGGGGGCGGCGAGCAAGCGCGCCCCCACCCCCGAACGGCGTGACCTCCTGCGCACCGCCCTGGAGCTGCGGCGCTTTCGGGTGTTCCGGCACTTGAGCGACGCACAGCTGGTGCAGCTCGCCCAACTGGGCCGCCAGGAGGCGTTCCGCCACGCTCAGGTGTTGCTGCGGGAGGGGCAGGAGGACCGCGACGTCCTGGTGGCGCTGGCCGGCCGGCTGCACACCTGCCGGAGTACCCCGGCCGGTACCCATGTCCTCAATACTTTGACGCTGGGCGATTTGGCTGGCGAGGTGAGCTTCCTGGACCGGCGACCACGCTCCGCCAGTGTCATCGGCGTGGAAGCCGGGATTATCCTGCGCCTCCCCGCCGCCGAGTTGGACGCCCTGCTGGCCAGCGAACGGGAGCTGCACGCGGCGCTGCTGTGGTCGTTTTGGCACTCGCTGTCCAGCAAGGTGCGGGCGGCCAATCGGAGAATGACGGAGCTGCTCGCCCCGGGTTCCACCCTTCCCCTTCGTACCGCTGGAAAACCTGGAGAACGGGTCTCCCTCGATCCTGCCGCCAAGCTCGATCTGCTGCGCGAGCAAGGGCTGTCCGCGGCGGAGCTGCGCTTGCTCGCCACCTACTCCACCGAAGAGCACTTCCCCGCCAACGCCTTCATCTTCGCCGAGGGCGAACACGGCGAGAAGCTGTACATCGTGGTGGACGGTCAGGTACGCATATCGCGGCGTTTCGACGAGAGCGGTGAGGAGGCCCTGGCCATCCTGGGGCGCGGCGAGGTGTTCGGTGAGATGGCGCTCATCGACGACCAGCCCCGCTCCGCCGACGCCAAGGCCCATGTGAATGGCTGCACCGTCTTCTCGGTGGACCGCCAGCGCCTGGAGGAGGTACTGGAGATGGACCCCGACGCCGCCCGCCAGTTCCTCGGCCTGTTGTGCACCTTCCTGTGCCGGCGGCTGCGCGCCATGATCGACCGCCTGGTGGCCTGGCGCCTGATGGCCCAGCACGCCTGACCCCGCACCGCGGGCCGCGGGCATGGTGTCCGTGAGGGGTGACCGTGACCATGCCGGCCTCCACCCGCCCTCGGTCGCCCTGGCGGGCGGCCGCTCCCTCGGCACCAGCGAAGGGAGCGGCCTGCCGCACGGCAGGCCGGGGTGGGAGCTGGGGTGCTCGCGCCGGACAGTGTGAACCGTTGGCGAGGTCAAACGCCCGCAAGGGGCGGGCCTGCAGGCCCGCGCTCCAAGGGCGGTGATTCGTGACCGTGCCGCTGGGCGTGGGGCTGCGGTGGCGCGGGCCGTTCAGAACCGGAACTGGAGCATGGAGCGCAGGCGGCGATCCCGTTGAGGCGCGGGCCGCCCCTGACCCTCATCGAGGAACGCCCGTTGCAGATGGCTGGCGTCCACAAACACCTTGTGCTGGTAGCCGTGCCCGAAGTAGAGGTTGAGACCGAGGGTGGCTTCGCGGAGGAACTCCTCCACCGCTGTGATGATCATCCCATTGTGCTCGATGCGCGCCAGCCCCAACCCGGAGCGCAGCGCCGCTTCCCGCGAAGGGTGGCGCAGGCGCTCCAGCCGCGCGCTGCGCGCCACCACCTCCAGGCGGCGCGGCACCACGAAGTAGCCGAGGGAGGCACGCCACCCTTCCCTCTCGAACTGCCACTGGCCCGGTTCGGCGCGCCGCATCAGGTACCGCTCGACACCCCACTCCAGATCCAGGGAGGCGCCGGCGCCCCGCGCCAGAAGCGCCAAATTGGTGCCGCTGTCCCGGGTCTGGTACGGCTCGACCTGCTGGCCCGTGGCGTCGCGGAGGTGACGGCCGCCGTCGCGGTACCACGACGCCAACGCCGCCAGCCGCCACCGGCGCTCCCCCTCCAGATCGCCCTGGGTGCTGATGTCGAAGGACCCCAGGGGGAAAAAACTCAGTCGAGCCGCAGTCAGCAGCTTCGAATCGGGGTTGGAAAGGCCGCGGGAGTTGCGGCCGTTCCACACCCCCACCTCCCAGGCAACCACCGGATCTTTGCCCAGGGGTTTCCGGCCCGACAGCGACACTCCCTGGGAACGGAACAGCGATAGCCCGCCGGTGGGAAACCCCGTGTTCGGGTTCTCCCCGGACAGCAGCAGCGGGGCCGTACCGCCCCCCGGCCAGATGCTGCCCGACCCCGCTGAGATGTCGGTCTCGCCGTACATGATGGACCGATCGATGAAGTTCAGGGCGAACGCCGAGGCCAAAAACTCGGCGCCGTAGGGGATTTTGTTGCGACCTACCCCCACCTTGAAGGCCTCTGAGAAGGCGTACTGCACCCACGCGTCGTGCAAGTTCACCGCCGAGGTCGGCTCCAGCTGCAGGTGGAAGTAATAGGTAAACTTGGGCGAGAAGGCGTGGCCGTCCCACCACAGCCGGGCGCGGCGGATGAAGAAGTTGGCCACGTCTTCCTGGTTGCCCGCCACACGCTGATCGAAGTCGGTGACGGTGAAACGCCCCTGCAACGCGGCGTACAGCCGCAGGGAGAAAGTTCCATCCCCGGAGGTGAACTTGAAACCGTTGTTGTACTGAATCTTGATCGGGGGAGGAGGCTCACCCTCGCTGGCAAAACAAGGATGACCGCCCATCCAGGCGGCCATCCCTGTTGCCGCGAGGACCACGCCACCGACTCGCCGAACCAGCTCCCTCCTTCGCCTTCTCACCTCGCCCCCTCCAGAAAAAACCCAGCGGCCGGCCTTCCCCGCACGGCGGTGAGCTGCAAGCCGCGTGCCCGTCCCTGGCAGTAGATAAGCCTATATCTAACATTAACATACACATATTGAGGGGTGCCGCAGGTGGCGCCCTGTTTCCCAAGAGTAACCATCCGGGTCCCCTCTCATTCCTCCAGGCCGTACTGTTTGGCCTTCTCCCACAGCGTCTTACGGCTCACGCCTAGGAGTTCGGCCGCCTGCGTGCGCCGGCCCCCGGTGGCCGCCAGAGCGGCACGGATTGCCTCCATCTCGGCCCGCTGCACCGCCTCTTGCAGGGCCATGACCGGTTCAGCGGGAGTGCTTTTGGCGCTCCGTTTGCCGACCCGCAGGGTCTCGGGTAGGTCTTCGAGGCCGATGCGCGGACGCGTGCAGAACAGCACCGCGCGCTCGACGACGTTGCGCAGCTCGCGGACATTACCCGGCCACGGGTAGGCGTCGAAGGCAGCCAGGACGTCGTCACTGAACCCCTCGATGGGCTTGCCCCGCTCCCGGCGAAACTCGTCCAAGAAGGCCTGAGCTAAGATGGGCACGTCCTCCCGCCGCTCGCGCAGGGGCGGCAGGTGGATGGCCACGGTATTGACCCGGAAGTACAGGTCTTCCCGGAACCTCCCTTCCTTGATCTCCTCCTCCAGTGGACGCAGCGAGGCGGAGACGATGCGCACGTCGATGTCGATGGTACGGTGGGAGCCAAGCCGCTCGATCTGTCGCTCCTGTAGCACGCGCAGTAGCTTGACCTGGAAGTTCAACGGCAAATCGGCGATCTCGTCCAGAAAAAGTGTGCCTCCCGACGCCGCCTCGAAGCGTCCAATGCGCCGCTCGGAGGCCCCAGTGAAGGCCCCTTTCTCGTACCCGAACAGCTCGGCCTCGATGAGCGACTCCGGCAGCGACGCGCAACTCACCCGGATATACGGGCGGGAGCGACGGGGCGAGTTGTAGTGGATGGCCGCGGCTACCATCTCCTTGCCGGTGCCGCTTTCGCCCAACACCAGGACGGAGGCGTCGGAGTCGGCCACCACCCTGATCAGCTCAAAGACCTCGCGCATCCGCTTGGACTTACCGATCATTGAACCGAATGAGTGCCGCCGTTCGAGCTGCTCCTGCAGACGCATGTTCTGCTCGCGCAAAAGCTTGAAAGAACAGACGTTGTTCAGGCGGAGCACGAGCTGCATCATGGAGAACGGCTTGGTAATGAAGTCCGCGGCGCCGAGACGCATGGCCTCGACGGCCCCATCGACGGTGCCGTGGGCGGTAATGATGACCACCGTGGTATCCGGCTGCAGCGCCTTGACGCGCTTGAGCAGCTCCATGCCGTCGAGCTTCGGCATGAGCAAATCGGACAGCACCACCTCGTGGAGCTGCGTTTGGAAGAGTGCCCAGCCACGGGCGCCGTCCTCGGCCACATCCACCAGCCACCCCTCCTTGCGCAGAGCGTCGGCCATGGTGATGCGCAGGATCGGCTCGTCCTCGACGATGAGCAGGCGGCGGCCGCTAAGGGTCATCCCTCTCCTTTCCTCTCCTCCCGCAGGGGGAGGTAGACGCGAAACGTCGAACCCTGGCCGGGGGTGCTCTCCACCTCGATGCGCCCCCCATGCGCCGTTACGATACTGTAACTGACGGCCAAACCCAAGCCGGTCCCCTCTCCCACCTCGCGGGTGGTGAAGAACGGCTCGAAGATGCGATCCCGGATCTCTTCGGGGATTCCCGTGCCGGTGTCGGTCACCTCGACGATCACCAGCGCGCCTCGCACCCGCGTCCTGAGGGTCATCACGCCCCCCGCCGGCATGGCCTGCATGGCGTTGAGCATGAGGTTTAAGAAGAGCTGCTCCATTTGGAAGTGGTCGGCCAGCACCACCGGTTCCGCGGGGTCGAGATCCAGCTTGACCTCTACCTTCGCCCGGCGCAGCTGGTAATCAAGTAACTCCGCCACGTGGAGAAGGTTGTGGTTGATCGGTGTGGGTTCCGGCCGGATGTCGCGGGGGCGGGAAAAGTCCAGCAGATTCTCCACGATGTGGGCAATTCTGCGGATGCCATCCTCCATCAGGTCCAGGTAGCGCTGGCGCAGCTCGGCATCGTCCGGGTTGGCACGCATCTGCTCGATGCAAGTCAAGATGCCGGCGAGGGGGTTGTTAACTTCGTGCGCCACCCCGGCGGCCAGCGTACCTACCGCCGCCATTTTTTCGGTGTGTAGCAGTTGGCTCTGGCGTACCCGTTCGCGTTCGTTGCTCTCTTCCAATTCGTCCATCATGCGGTTGAAGGCGTCAGCCAGCTCCCCCACCTCGTCCCCCCGCCGCACCATGGCGCGGGCGGCGTATTCGCCGCGGGCCGCGCGTTTCATGGTCTGATGCAGGTGCAGCAGCGGGCGGATAAGCGTTTCCACGTACAGCGCCGTGAGCACCGAGTTGCCCACCATGAGCACCAGGGCCAGCAGCGCGGCACGTTTGCCGATGGCCCTCACCTCCCGCTCCACCGGCTCCAGAGAAAACCCAACGCTTACCGAACCCCAGAATTTGGTGGAGATGGCCAGGGGAGCCCGCACCTCCAGGATGCGTTCGCCCCACGAGGAGGTGCGCATCTCCACTTCCGACGAGCCAGTTGCCGATGTGGCGGGTAAGGCTCGCCGAAAACGCTGTCCCATCAGATCCCAGCGGTTGGAGTGGGTGACCACGCCGGCGGCGTCGGCGACGATGACGTAGCGCATGAGGTCGCGGTTGCGCGCGAGGACCTCGGCGATGTAATTCTCGATCCCTCCGGTCTCTGGAACTAAACCCAACTCCTCGTTCATCAGCGAATCGGTGATGGGGATGGCCAGCGCCTCGGTGACGCTGACCGCTCGCCCCTGGATCGCCTCATAGCGGACTCGCCGCTCGTGCGAAACGCCGATCACGGTGACCAGCCCCATGGTCACCACCACGAGGGTGTTGGAGTAGAGGAAGAACTTGCTTCGCAAGCCCAAGGGCAACGTCAAGGCGCCCACGTTGCGCACACGAGATCCTCCTCCGGGCGAGCGAGCGCGCCCGTCCCAAAAACGCGCTCCGCCAGATCGCGCAGCGCCAGGTAGTCGGACGCCGTGGCGGGCGCAAAGCCCGACGCCAATTCCTCGTCCCACGCCGCCATGCGGGACGCCATGGCGGCGTCCCGTTTCGGCCGCTCCACCAGTACCTCCCACAGCGTCTGCCGCAGCCCCTCGCTGGCCCGCGGGGACAGCACCAACGGGAAGTTGGGGATGGGCGCCGATTCCGCGAGGATCCTCAACCCCCGCTCGGCGAACTTCCGCCCCATGATATCCCGTACGCCGCACGCCTCCGCCTGGCCCAGCAGCACCGCCCGCGCTGCGCGCTCGTGGTGCTGGAGGTATTGGCAGATCACGTCCTCACCTGGCCGCAGACCGGCGTCCAGCAGCATCCCCCGCGGCACCAGGTGGGACGAGGTGGACAGCGGGGCTCCGAAGGCGAAGCGCTTACCGGCCAAATCGGCCAGGGAGCGGATCGGACTGTCCCGCCTAACCATGATCCAGCTGGTGTAGTTGGCCCGCCCGCCGGTGGCCAGGCGCGCCAGCACCGTGGCTCCGCACCGCTGCTGAGCGCGCAGGTACGTGAACGGCCCCAGGTAGGCCAGCGCCACGCCGCCGGTGCACAGCGCTGCAACGGTGCGCTCGTACGAGCCGCTGATGGCCAGCTCCCAGGTGGTCCCGGTACTGGATGTGAGGTAGTCGACGAAAGGTTGGTACTTCAGGTACATCAGGCGCGGGTTGTAGAAGCTCACCACCCCCAGCTTCAAGGGAGTTGCGCGGGGCTGCGCCGCAAGCGGCGCACCGGCGGCCAGCAGTAGGAGCATGGCCAGGCCAAGCCGGCGGGGGCTTGAGGGGCGCGGCGTATGGGCAGGGGTTTTAGGGTTCACGCCGACTCCGAGCCATGGCCTGCACAACGGCCATTGGACTCTCGCCCACCTCCACCACGGGCCGCCAGCCCAACTGGCGTGCCCGCTCCGCCGCCTGCCAGCTTCGGCACCAGGCAGTGACAGGGCCCTCCCAGCCGGCCCGGGAGCGCTCGCCGTCCAGGAGGTCCACCTCGTCCGCGGATGAGAGCACGCACCCGGTCAAGGGAGCGGCAGCAATGACCAGTCGTGCCGCTTGGCTGACCGGCAGCGGACACTCCACCACCTCGGCCCCCAGCACATCGGCGGCCTCGCCCAGCGCGCCCGCCGGCGCCGGGATCAGCAGCCGCTGGCCGGCCAGCGGTCGCTGGGAAACCCAGTCCAACGTGGCGGCGTGGCGGGCTGCCGGCGAGATCACGAACAGAGCCGGGGGTGCGATGCCGGCGGCCGCAGCGTCGTCGGCGAGCCGCGCCAGGGTGGAGTGGACCACTCGCTGAGCCGCCGTGGTACCGCGCTGGATGATCGCCGCCGGGGTGTCCGGAGCCATACCCCCCTCCAGCAGCCGCCGGGTCACCTCGGGCAGCGAGGTCACCCCCATGTAGCCCACGATGGAGGCGTGGCTGTCGGCGGCGAGTACGTCCCAGCGCACCTGCGGACCACCACTTTTGATCGCCTCGTGGGCGGTGATGAACGTCACCCGCACCGCCTCCCGGCGGTGGGTCACGGGAATGCCGGCGTACGCCGGCACCGCCACCCCGGCCGTGACTCCCGGCACCACCTCGAAGGGCACCCCAGCCTGTCTGAGCGCCTCCCCCTCCTCCCCGCCCCGCCCGAAGACGAACGGATCCCCCCCCTTGAACCGCACCACCCGCTTGCCCTGTCGCGCCAGGCGGATCAGGAGCGCGTTGATCTCTTCCTGGGGTGTGGGGTGGTTGCCGGCTTGCTTGCCCACGCAGTGCAGCTCAATGCGGTCGTCGAGGTCGGGAGGGAGGGCGCTCTCCGCCAAGCGGTCACACACCACCGCATCGGCGGCGTGCAGACGGCGCCAACCCCGCAGCGTCAGCAGGCCTGGGTCACCGGGGCCGGCACCCACCAGGCTCACCAACCCCGGCCTATCAGCCTCGTCGGCCTCCCGCTGGGGGGGCGGCGGCGTCCGATTTGGGTCCTGGGCCATCGCCTGCGGCGATGCCAACCACCCCTCTACCTCGGCCGCACTCGGCACACGGCAGCGCAGGTCGGCGGCGGAAACCGTGGCCGAAAAGAACGCGTCGAACAACGCCTCCTCCTCGCCGGGGGACAGCGCCAGGCGCCGCACGCGGCGGCGAAACTCGGCGGCCGCCGCTAGCCACTCCCCCCACTCCGGTCCGAAGCGCCGCTCCAGCACCTGCCGCAGCCGGCGCGTGGCGAAGGGAGCCGCGCCCGAGGAGGAGACGGTCACCTGCAACTCACCCCGCCGCACCCGCGCCGGCAGGTGAAAGCTGCACAGCTCCGGGTCGTCGGCCACATTGGCCCAGATCCCGGCCCCTTCGGCGTCTTCGAACACCTGCCGATTCACCTCACGATCGTCGGTCGCCGCAAAGACCAGCACATACCCGACGGCCTCGCCCGGACGGTAGGAGCGCTGCTGGAGGCTGATCCTGCCGCCCGCGGCAAGGGCGTGCAGGCGCGCCTGGGGCGCCGGGGCCACCACCGTCACCTGGGCGCCCTCCGCCAGCAGCGATTCCACCTTGCGCACCGCCACACCACCGCCCCCCACCACCAGGCAGCGGCGGCCGCGTACGCTGAGCATTACCGGGAACACGTGGCCCTCCGGCTCACCGGCGCGTGGGAAACGCCCCACCCCCCCCGCCGTGGGGACTCCCCCACCGCCACGCCGGGCGGCATCTTGCGATGGATTCGAGCTACCCCGCGGCGGGTCGCCGGCAGCACGGACGCGAGTGTACGTCACCTCGCGCGCGCGACGCCAGCCAGAGCTGCAGCGTTGCCGCCTCCTCGGCGACGATGACCTCAGCCGCCGCCACCGCGCCGGCGCGCCGGCTGGCTTGCCCGGCGAGGCGGGCGCGCATCCCATCCAGGTCGATCACCTCCACGCCCGGGGGCATCAGCGCGGGTCGAGCGACGTTGGGGGGCAGGCCGAGGTCCACCGCGACGAACTGCCGCCCCGCTGTGGCGGCGAGTAACGCCGGCGCCGCGATCACCGGCTCGGGTGCCGAGACCGCACAGATAGCCGCGTCGGCGCGGGCAAGGGCTTGCTCCCGCCACTCCCACGGCATCGCCTCGCCGCCCGTGGCGGCCGCCAGCTGCGCGGCGTGGGCGAGGGTGCGCGAGCACACCAGGATGCGTCCGGCGCCCCGATCATGCAGGCGTGCGGCGGCGAGACTGGCCATTTCTCCGGCCCCCAGGACGAGGACGGTGGCACCCGCCAGCCCCCCCAGTCGGCGCTCCACCACGTTGACCGCACTGCCGGCCAGGGACCGCCCCCCACCCCCCAGCTCCGTCTCGCTGCGCACCCGCTTGCCGGCGCGGAAGGCGGCGTGGAAGAGCCGGTGTAGCAACGGGCCGGCCAACGCCCCGGCGCACGCCTCACGGTAGGCGGCGCGTACCTGCCCGAGGATCTGGTCCTCGCCCAGCACCGCCGACTCCAGCCCCGCCGCCACGCGCAGCAGGTGCTGAATGGCGCTTTCGCCGCAACGGATGACCGGGCTCAGCGCGCTCTCGCCCTTCGCCCACTGGAAGAAGAGGGGCTTCAGCGCAGCTGGTGGCGCACCCTCCAGGTACAGCTCGCGGCGGTGGCAGGTGGAGAGGGCGACCACACCGCCGCAGCGGGCGCGGATGGCTGCCAACTCCCGGGGGTCGCCGCGCAGCGCCGCCAGCGCCTCCACCGGGGCGATCCGTTGATCCACCCCCACCATGGCCAACCGCGTCGTCGCCTGGCTCACGGCGACCCCCAACGGAACAGGCTTCGCCAGCGCAAGCCGCCCCCCAGGTAGGTTGCCTGGCGGCCCGCCGCGGCGAGGATGCGCACCGCCTCCGCGGCCCGGGCGCCCCGTTCGCACACCACCGTCGTGACGCCCTGCTCCAGGGCGCGGGCCTCGTCGCGCAGCTCGTCCAAGGGCACGGCGAAGGCACGGCCGCCGTTGGCGGGACGCTCCTCCCGCTCGTCCTGGTGGCGCACGTCCACGATGGCGGCATCGGTCAGCTCGGCCAGCGGCGAGCACGCCGCCACGCCGTCTTCCTGGTTTTGCGCGGCAAAGGCCACCACCGCTAGGGGGTCCAAGGCGGGCGCGTAGGGCGGCGCGTAGGCGTGTTCCACGTGGGCCAGATCGTCGACGCTGCCGCGGCGGGTAATCACTTGGGTGGCCACGTCGATGCGCTTGATCACCTCCGCCGAACCGACCCCCTGCACCCCCAACACCCGCCCCGTGGCCGGGTCCCAGACCAGCGCTAGGCCGATCTCGTCCGCCTCCGGCCAGTAGTGTGCACGGTCGTGAGCCGCCACCCACACCGAGGCGGCGTTCCACCCCTGCGCCCGCGCGGCGGCGGCGGTGATCCCCGTCGCCCCTACGTGGCAGTCGAACACCTTCACCGCCATGGCCCCGGCCACGGGCGGCAGGCGGTCGTCGCGGCCGGCGATGACGTTGGCCGCCACCCTTCCCTCCCGGTTGGCCAGGGAGCCAAGCGGAAGACACACCGGAGCTGGCAGCACGGCATGAGGTACCGCCACGCAGTCCCCCACCGCCCAGATGCCTGGCACCGAGGTGGCCATGCGCTCGTCCACCAGGATCGCCCCCCCCTCGTCCAGCTTCACTGCAGCGGTGCGCGCCAGCTCGGTGGCGGGCTGCACCCCCACCGCCACCACCACCGCGTCGGCGGCTACCTCGCCGCCTGGCCAGGTGATGTGCACGCCCTCGTCCCCCGCCGCGACAGCGCTGACGCTGGCATCACAGAAGAGACGCACACCGCCGGCGCGCAGCGCCGCCGCCACCACCTCCCCAACCTCGCGGTCCACCACCGCTGGCAGCGGCCACCCCTCCCGCTCCAGCAGCGTGACCTCCGCCCCCCACAGCGCTCGAAACGCCTCCGCCAACTCGCACCCGACGAGCCCAGCCCCCACGATCGCCACGTGTCCCAGCTCACCCCGCTCCAGCCCCCGCCGCAGCGCCTTGAGATCCTCCAGGGTGTGGAAGGCGGTCACCCGGGGGTGCGACGGCACAAAGGAGGGACGGCGGGGTACGGCGCCGGTGGCCAACACGAGGAAGTCCCAGGGGAGCTCGGCGGTCTCACCAGCGGCAGAGCGCAGGTGCAGTAGGCGGCGTTCGGGGTCGATGGCGGTGGCGCGCCACCCTACCCGCAGTTGGAGCCCCTTGACGCGGGCGAAGTACGCCTCGTCGCGCAGCGCCCCGTCGGCAGTGCGCCGCAGGGCGTTGGGGTCGTCCACGTCGCCGGAAAGAACGTAAGGAAGCCCGCAAGCGGCGTAGGAGAACTCCCGGCGCTCTTCCACCACGGTGACGCGCCACCCAGGTGCGATGCGCGCCAGGCGGCTGGCACACTTCAGGCCGGCGGCCGAACCACCCACCACGACGACGTGCGGGGAGGAAGCGCTCACGCTCGTCCTAGTGGGCGATCTCGCCCCGCACCGACAGCGCAATGTGGTAGAAGACGGTAATCACCAGCGCTCCGATCGCATAGATCCCCACGGAGATGGCCACCTCTGGGAAGGTCGGCCAGTACGGGGTGACGTGGCCCAAGGGCGACGGCACAAAGCCGGTGACCACCATGCCCAGACCCTTGTCAATCCAGATGGAGACAAACACCGCCACGCAGGCCATGATCATGGTGGGCTCCTTGACCCGGGTGCGTGGGTTAAGCAGCAGCACCAGGGCCACCACCGCCAGCGCCACCGACGTCCACATCCACGGCACCAGCGCCGTGTTGCCGGCGAGCCCCAAGTAGAGGAACTGGAAGTGGGCGACGTGTTCGGGGATGGCCGAATAGAGTCCGGTGAACAGCTCCATGAGGATCAAGAACACGTTGATGGTCATGGCGTAGGTGACAATCACCGCCAGCCGCTCCAGCGGTTCCTTGCCGGGGTCGAAACGCGTCAGCCGGCGAATGAGCAAGGTCATGAGGATGAGCAGCGCCGGACCGGCGGCGAACGCCGAGGCCAGAAAACGGGGCGCCAGCACCGCGGTCATCCAGAAGGGCCGCGCCGCCAAACCCGAGTACAGGAACGCGGTCACCGTGTGGATGCTGATTGCCCAGGGGATCGACAAGATGATGATCGGCTGGATCCACTTCGGCGGCGCGATCCCCTTGCGCTCGGCATCCAAGGTGACGTGGGAGATGAGCACGTTCAGCACCAAATAGCCGGACAGGGAAATCATGTCCCAAAACATTAAGGACTTCGGCGTGGGGTGGAGGATCACGTTAAGCACCCGGGTGGGCTGCCCCATGTCCACGAAAATGAAGAGCATGCACATGATCACCGCGGCGATGGCCAGAAACTCGCCGAGAATCGTCATCTTGCCGAACGCCTTGTAGTTGTGCAGGTAGTAGGGCAGTACGACCATCACCGCGGAGGCGGCGACCCCCACCAGGAAGGTGAACTGGGCGATGTAAAACCCCCAGGTGACGTCCCGGGACAGGCCGGTGATGCCCAGTCCCACGGAGAACTGGCGCACGTAGAAGAACGCGCCGACGGCGATGATACCGGCTAAAAAGGCCAGCCATCCCCAGTAGGTACGGTTGCCGATAAGGGCTTTTTCCAGCATGGGCACCTCACACCAGGTAGAAGATCGCGGGATGGGTTCCGAGACCGGGCCGGCGGCGGACGGCAAAGCGCGTGCGCAGCACCTCACGGACTTCCGAGGCGGGGTCAGCCAAATCGCCGAACATCAGCGCCTTGGCCTCGCATGCTTCAACGCACGCAGGAAGACGGCCTTCCGGCAGCCGCTCATCGCAGAAGGTGCACTTCTCCACCACCCCGCGGGTGCGGGTCGGGTAGGTGGGCGTGATCTCGGCGATGTGGGGGCGCGGATCCACCCAGTTGAACGAGCGGGACCCGTAGGGGCAGGCGGCGACGCAGTAGCGGCAGCCGATGCAGCGGTGCCAGTCCATCATGACGAGGCCGTCGCGCCGCCGCCAGGTGGCCTGGGTCGGGCAGACGCGCACGCACGGAGGCCGGTCGCAGTGGTTGCAGAACACCAACACCTTGCTGGTGGTGAGGGTCTCGTCGAAGTACTCAGCTTCTTGGTCAGGGAAAGCTTCCCGGAAGCCCTCTCTCCAGATCCACTTCACCTCGTGGCGGGGATTGGACAGGGCGGGCACGTTGTGCACCACGTGACACGCCTCGGCGCACTTGGCACACCCCTTCTTTTCCAAGCACCTGCGAGTATCGATGAGCATCGCCCAGCGCCGGCCGCCGGTGGCTTTCGCCCCCTCCGCGGTAGCGGGGAGGGCGTGGCTAGCGGCCACACCTAGCGCCCCCAACGCGGCGGTCTTGAGAAAACTCCTGCGCCCCTCATTCATGACGAACTCTCCTTCGGCTCGGGCTGGGGCTCCACGTGGCACTGCCAGCAGGTCGGCGATACCGCCAGGTAGTTGTGGCAGGCGTCGCAGAACTCCTTCTTGTTGTAGTGGCACTTCATGCACGTCTTGGTTAGGCTCATGGGCACGGTCATGCCGGTGGGTGTGGTGGTGGTGCGAATGCCGTCGCGCACCACTGCGTCCCGCCACCGGTCCAAGACGTTCATGTGCGTGGCACGCATCACCGCTGCCGTATCGACGCACTGTTCCGCTCCCGGAGCGATCTTCACCTCCGGCCGCGGTGCCGAGGCTACCCAAACGTTGTGCCACACCGGCAGCAGGACGACCGCAAGGAAAACCGCAATGCCGGCGAGGATCTTGCTCCCGTCATACATCGGTCGTGCCCTCCCTCCTGGCCAGCGGCTGGCCGCGCAAATCGGTGGTGCGCTCCTTCTCGCCGTCCACCACGAGCGCGTTGCCCACCAACTCGTGGACGCCCGAAACCTTCACCTCCGGCGCCCAGTACTCCACCATGGTGGTCAGCGTCGCGCGATCGATGGCGCAGATGCACGACATGAGGTTGACGCCGTAGCGATCGCGCACGTACTGCACTGCGTTGGCGCGCGGGAAGCCGCCGCGCAGCCGGGCTTCCATGTTTTCGTCGTTACCCAGGCCGGCACCCCCAGCGCAGCAGAAGGTCTGCTCGCGGATGGTGTTCTCGGGCATCTCGTGGAACGAGCGGCACACGCTTTTAAGGATGTAGCGGGGTTCCTCGAACAAACCCAGAGCACGGGAGGGATTGCAGGAGTCATGGAAGGTCACCCGCCAGTGGTCGTTGCGCGACGGGTCCAGCTTCAACTTGCCGTGGCGGATGAGATCGGCGGTGAATTCGCAGATGTGCACCGTGCGGGTAGAGGCGGCGTTTTCGAACACCGTGCCGGTGAAGGGGTTTTTCGGGACTTCCAGGAAGTCGGCCGGACCGTTCATGGTGTCCATGTACTGGTGCAGCACGCGCCACATGTGGCCGCACTCCCCGCCGAGGATCCACTTGACGCCTAAACGTTTAGCCTCGTGGTAGATCTTGTAGTTGAGCTTCTTGATGGTCTCGTGGGAGGTGAACAGACCGAAGTTGCCGCCCTCCGAAGCGTACGCCGACAGGGTGTAGTCCAACCCCAGCTGGTGAAACAGCAGCAAATACCCCATGAAGGTGTAGATGCCGGGATCGGCGAAGTAGTCGGCGGAGGGCACGACGAAGAGGATCTCCGCCCCCTTGCGGTTGATGGACGGCTCGACGCGAACGCCGGTAACCTCCTCCAACTCATCCATGAGGAACTCGATATTGTCCTTGAAGGTGTGGGGCTGAATGCCCAGGTGGTTGCCGGTGCGGTGACAGTTGGCGATGGGTTCCACCGCCCAGTTGATGTTGATGCCCACCAGGTTGAGCAGCTCCCGGGCCATCATGGTGATCTCGGCGGTATCGATGCCGTAGGGGCAAAACACTGAGCAGCGCCGGCACTCGGTGCACTGGTAGAAGTAGTAAAACCACTCCTTGATGACGGCGAGCGTCAACTCGCGCCCGCCCGCCAGCGACCCCAGGATCTTTCCGGCGGTGGTGAAGTCTTTGCGGTACACCGAACGCAGCAACTCGGCGCGCAGCACCGGCATGTTCTTGGGGTCACCCGAGCCCAAGTAGAAGTGACACTTGTCGGCGCACGCCCCACAGCGCACGCAGATGTCCATGAAGACCTTGAAGGAGCGGTACTTGGACAGGAGGTCCCGCATCCCTTCGAAGATGATCTCCTTCCAGTTAGGCGGGAGTTTCCAGTCCTCGTCGGTGGGCGACCACTCCCGCGGGTTGGGAAACCCCATGTACCGCAGGTTTTTTGGCGCGCCCGGGTAGGACCAGGAGCCACGGCGCGCCTCAAAGTCGATGTGGGGGTCCATCCAGCTGGTGGCCGGAGGCTTGAAGTCGATCTGCAACAGTTCTTCGCGGGTCTTTGCCGTCATCGCTCACTCCCGATCCAGCGGAATCCCCGCCGCCTTGAGTTTGTCGCGGAACTCCTCCTCCCACTCGGCGTAGGTGTGGCCAACGACCGGGGGGTTCCATGGGTTGATATGGCGGCGAGCTCGGTTGGAGTTGGCGAGGTTGCGCGTCGGGGAGAGGAACACACCGGCCATGTGGGTCAGCTTAGAGAAGGGGAAGTAGGCTAGCAGGGCGCACACCAAGAAGAGGTGCACGTAGAAGGTGGTGCCGAGCCCCTCCGGCAGAACCGGCGAGAAACTGGCCAGGCCCACCGCCAGCTCCTTCACCCGGGTGACGTCGGTCTTCCACACGTAGCGCAGCAACACCCCGCTGCCGGCGACCCCGAGCAGCAGGAACAGCGGGAAGTAATCGGCTGCCAAGGAAAAGTAGCGCAACCGCGCGTCCAGCAGTCGGCGGCCCAACAGGTAGGTCAGCGCCGCGAGAATCACCACGTCGGTGGCATAGATCACCGGCAAACCCACCTCGAAGAAACCGTCGAGCCCCTGCAGCCAACCGATCACCGCGGGCACCGGCTCGGTGAAGAAGCGGTAGTGGCGTACGAGGATCACCAGAAAAGCCCAGTGAAAAGCCAGCGCGCCCGCCCACAGGTACTTCTCGGAGCCGTACACCAATCGCTTGTCCTCGGTCAGGTGCGCCTTGGTGTTCCGGAACAGCGAGCGAAAGGCCAACACCTCCAGCGCCACGCGCATAACTGCCCCTAGCCCGGTGGCGGGGTTGTCGAGGCGGGCGTGACGGATGAAGGGAAGCGACTTCTGTTGGCCGCAGGTGGTGGTGATGCGGAACGGCACCGGGCTCTTGGCCCAGCCCACCACGCGGGCGATGAGGCCCCCAATGAACACACCCACCGCGGCGTAAGGGATCCAGATTCCGAAGAGGCTCTCCAGCCCGGCTCCCTTGACGCCGAGGAGGGCAAGCGCGACCAGCCCCCAGAAGATGACGAGGGACCAGATAAAGCTCATTCCTCTTTACCTCCCTTTCCATCGTCGTCGGTCGCAACGACGTCCAGCAGCCCGGCGCGGCGCAACAGCGAGTACACCTGCGAGCGTGCCTCACGGGCGCGCAGCCGAAACACGTGTTCGCGACATTGGACCAGTTCGTTCACCGCCTGCAGGGTGAGCTCGTCGACCCGTGCGTACAGGGTCAAGAGCTCTCCGGCGCGGTCCGCGCCCTCGGCTCCCAACTCCTCGGCGACTGCCCGTTTGAAAAGCGGCACGAAGCTGACGGCAGCGGCGGGCGTGAGTTGCTGCACGGCGCGCATGCGCACCACCGCGGCCACCGCTTGGCACGCCTCGTCGCCATGGCTGTTCCCACCCACCAGAGCGTCGAAAAGGACCGCCAGCTCTCGGCTGAGGGTAGCCCCGATGGGGTTACGAAAACGGTCCTTTTCGCCGCGCAAAAAGGCAGCGCTCTCGGCCGGGTAGGTGGCGATCACCAAGTCGAGCCAGCGATCCAACACGTTGGCCCGCCGCTCTATCAGCCAGGACGACAGCGCCGTCACTGGGGTTGCCCCTCTACCAGCCGTCCGGCCGTTGGCCCGGTGTGCATCCTCACCGCGCAGCTCCTTCCTTCTCTCCCGCCCTCCGCCGCCGGCGCCCGCCGCCAAAGCTCGAACCCCCCCGCACTCCCCGTGCCACTGCCCCGTGGTGCGCTGGCAGCGAGGTGGGATCGGCCCGCTGTAAAGCCCCAGGCCGATCCCCCTCGGTAGCTCAGACGCAGCCGGTGGGCTTCGGCAGGCCGGCGACCTTGCAGGCTCCCTTGGCCGGTCCGGACGGGAACAACTCGTAGATCTCCTTGAGCGTGAACCCAGTCTCCTTGCACAGCTTACGGATCATCGGCGCCACCCCGAACTCCAGGAAGTACTTGCGCAGGTAGTTCACCACCTTCCAGTGGCTCTCGGTCATTTCGGTGACGCCTTCGGTGGTCGCCAGCGCCTTCGCCACGTCCTCGTTCCACTGCTCGGGTTCCTGGATGAAGCCGTCCTCATCCACTTCGAGAGAGATATTGCCGTGAGTGAAGATCGCCATGTCCTTTCCTCCCTACGCTTTCGCGTTCTCGACCAGGGGCTCCACTGGCCCCCCCTATCCTCCGAACTCCAGTACCGGCGCACCAGGGGTGGCCGTGCGGTTGGCGTGCTTCTCCAGGGAACGCAAGAACTCCGGGGACGGACGATGCCCCAGTTCCATGGCGGTGGCAGCGGCGCGTCGCGCCTGCTCCACGTGGCCGGTGGCCAGCAGCCCTACCGCCAGGTAGTAGTGTGCCGCCGGATGCCGAGGGTCCAGCTCTAAGACCTTCCGATAGCAGCGCACCACCCCTTCGGCGTCGCCCAGGTACAGGTACGCCTGGCCCATGTTGTAGTGGGCGAGCAGGCAGTCGTCGCGGCGGGCCACCGCTTCCTGGTTAGCCTTCAAGCAACCGGAGAAATCCCACTTGAGCAGCAACGCGCCGCCCAGGTTCACCCACGCCTCCACCAGGCTGTCATCCAGCTCCAGAGCCTTGCGGTACAACTCCTCGGCTCGCCCCATCAGGCCGAGATCGGTGTAGGCCAGCGCCAGGTTGAAGTGGCCCACCGCCGAATTGGGATGGGTGTTCACGTACTCCTGCCAATGCTCGATACGCTTGCGTGGGCTGCGCTCGCTCACTCCCAAACCTCCTCCCCCCCCGGGGGCAGTCCGCCGCCTGACTGCTGCAGTTCCCACCGTGCGATCTGCGCTGCGTGGGGCTCGATCCACGCCGGCCCGGCGGCTTTCAGGGTCGCCAACACCTGCAGCAGGTCGGCCCGCATACCGTCGTCCTCCAGGTGCGCCGCCAGTGCCCCGGCGAACGGCCCCACCACCGCCGGCGCCGCCTTCGCCATCGCCCCCAGCGCCGGCACCACTGCCGCCCCGTTGGTTCCCGATTCGTCGTTGAGTGCCCAAAGGAAACGACGCACCAGCTCGGTCGCCTTCTCCGGTTGCCGGGCGGCCAGCTCTCCCAGCGTCCGCGCGGCACCGGCCCGCAACACCTCCTCGGCGTCCCACAGGCGCCCCACCAGCACCCGCAACACCCGTGGCTGCGCGGCCGCCTGTAAAGCCAGTGCCGCAAATTCGCCCCTGCGCAGTGAGTCCACCACCTGCTCCCTCACGCCCATGCGGGTTGTGCCCCGCTCCCCGAAGCAGCGAAGCGCCGCGCCGCCCCCACTACCCCCTCCGCCCACTGGGGCAGCGACAGCGCGTGCAGGTGTAGGTACGAGGCCCACACCGACCCCCGCACCACGCCGTCGCGCCCTTCGCCGACCCCGGTGCCTCGCTCCAGGGCCACCACCGTGTGGGCGACGTCCCCACCGCCACGCACCGCCGAGTAGTGGAACTCATGTCCACGCAACAGCGTACCCATCGGCAGGAAGGGGTTTTCACCGTCCACCCGGCCCTCCACGTAGCCGTGCCCGCTGGGGCGCCGGCCCTGCTCCACGTCGAGGTCGAGAACTCCGGCCATCGCGAAGGTGCAACCCCCCACCGCGAGGGTGCGTGCCAGCAGCATCAACCCGCCACATTCGGCATAGACGGGAACGCCCTTCTCAGCGGCGCGGCGCAGGGAGGCCAAAAAAGTCCGGTTGCCCGCCAGGCGCTCGGCGTGTACCTCTGGAAATCCGCCGCCGATCACCACACCGTCGACCTCGGGCAACGCCGCGGCGTGCACCGGCGACACGAACACCAGCTGCGCCCCCGCCGCCTCCAGCGCCTCCAAGTTCTCCGGGTAGTAAAAGGAAAACGCCTCGTCCCGGAGGATCGCCACACGCACCGGTGCTCCCGGCTTGGGCAACGCCTGCTGGGGCAGATCGACGTCGCCGGCGCGGCGGGCGATCGCCACCATGCGTTCCACATCCACGTGCTGCGCAACGATCTGGGCGGCGCGCTGCACCGCCTCCTCTCGCTCGGGACGCTCCGCCGCCGTCACCAGGCCGAGGTGGCGTCCTGGGAAGAGTTGGGCCGACCCGTCCAGCCGGGGTACCGCCCCCACCACCTCAACGCCGGCAGCCTCTTCCACCGCCCGGCGGACGAGTGCCTCCTGCCGGCCGGTGCCGACCCGGTTAAGTATCACCCCGGCCAGGTCGATGGTCGGGTCGAAGACGCGACACCCCAGCACCAGGGCAGCCAACGTCCTGGTCGCCTTGGTGGCATCCACCACCAACACCACCGGCGAGCCCAGGCGCACCGCCAGGGCCGCGCTGGAGTGGGTTCCCTCCGCATCCAGGCCGTCGAACAAACCGCGGTTCCCCTCCATGACCATGAGGTCGGCCGCCTGCGCCGGCGCCAGCGCCCGACCAAGGCCGGCCGGGGTCATCAAGAAGGTGTCGAGGTTGCGGCCCGGGCTCCGTGCCGCGACCCCGAGCCACGCCGCATCGATATAGTCCGGGCCCTTTTTGAACGCCGCCACGGTGAGACCCCGATCGCCCAGCACCCGCACCAGCCCGAGGGAAACCAGCGTCTTGCCGCTGTCTCCCGCCAGGCCGGCGATCATCAGGCGTGGGGTTGCCAGGCGCACCGGGACTCCCCTCCCTCACACCAGGTCCAAGAAGCCGCACGGACACTCCTCCGCGCACTTCTTGCACCCGTCGCACAGCTCCAGCTTTAGTTTGTAGAACTCGCCCAACTTGGGATCGGTGATCTTGGTAAAGCAGTTATTTTGGCAATACATCCAGCAGTTCTCGCAGGCAAAGCACTTGCCGCACGAGAAACAGCGGGTCACCTCCTCCAGCGCCTGCTCCTGGGTGATGCCCAGGTCGATCTCCTCCATGGGCTTTGCCAGGCGCTCTTCCGGCGAGCGCACGGCGCGTTTCGCCCTAGGCTTGTCGGGGTACCACGCCATCTTGATTTTCTCGGGGCCCACGGTGGGCTTGGAAGGTGGCGCTTTGGGTTCTCGACCCCGCAACGCCGCGGCAATCGCTTGGGCCGCCTTCGCCCCTTGGCCGATGGAAATCGTCGCCAGGCCAAGCCCTATGTTGTCGCCACCGGTCCACACACCCGGTATCCCGGTGCGGCCCCACTCGTCGCAGGAAAGCCAGTCCGTGCCCAGTTCCGCGCTCCCCAGTCGCGCCAGGTCGGGCTGCTGGCTCACCGCCGTAATGATGGTGTCCACCGGCAACTCGTAGACGTCGCCGGGGATGGGCACTGGGCGCCGCCGCCCCGAGGAATCAGGCTCACCCAGGGTCATGCGCTGCACCTTCATGGCCCGCACCGTGCCATCGGCGTTGCGCAGGATCTCCGCTGGTGCCGCCAGGTACTCGATGCGGATGCCCTCCTCCAGCGCCTCCTCGATTTCGCGCTCGATGGCGGGCATCTCGGCCCTGGTGCGGCGGTACAGGATGGTGACCTCCGCCCCCATGCGCTTGGAGACGGCCGCCGAATCCATGGTGACGCGCTTGGACACCCGCGCGGCGTCAATGGCCGTGTCGCCGCCGCCGATCACGACGACGTTGGGGCCCACCTCCACGCGCTTGCCGGAGTTCACGTGGTTGAGAAACTCGGTGCCGGTCCACAGCCCCGGCCCCTCCTCGCCGGGCACTCCCAGGCTCTTGCCCTGGTGAGCGCCGATGCCCACGAAGATGGCCTGATAGTCGCGGCGCAGCTCTTCGAAGGTGATGTCCTTGCCCACCGTCACCCCGCAACGGATCTCGACGCCCAGATCCTGGATTTTCTTCACTTCGGCATCGATGATGTGGCGCGGCAGGCGGTACTGGGGAATGCCGTAGCGCAACATACCGCCCGGCGCCGGGAGCGCCTCAAAGACGGTCACCTGGTAGCCGCGGCGGGCCAGCTGGTAGGCACACGAGAGCCCCGCCGGACCGGCGCCGATGACCGCGATCCGCTCGGCGAAGGGGCCACCCTCGTCCAGTTTGGGAAGGGGCAGGTTCTGTTGGATGCCCCAGTCGCCGATCACCCGCTCCACGGAGTTGATCGCTACGGCGCCGTCTTTCTCCTTGCGGTTACAGTGGCTCTCGCAGGGATGGGGACACACGCGCCCCATGATGGCCGGGAAGGGGTTCGTCTCCACCTCGAGGTACCACGCCCTGGTGTATGCCTCCTCGAGACTCAAGCCCAGCTTCTCGCGCAGGGCGATGGTGGTCAGCCAACCGCGGATGTCGTTGCCACTGGGGCAGTGGCCTGTACACGGCGGCAGCTTCTCCTGCTGCACCGGCCGCAGGGGTGAGAGCTGCGAGCTCGCCGCCCCCCTAGAGGCGAACGCAAACGACGGCTTTTTGGCGTCATCCTTCTTCTTCAGCAGACCCATGACGGCCCCTCCCGTTCCTCTCGGTGCACCTCACGCGTACGGGTACATACCCTTCTTAAACTGCTCCAGTTCCTCCAGCAGGCGGTCGTGCTTCTCCTCGTCGATCAGCAGGTACTCGAGGATGACCTTGTGCACCACGGAAAACGCCTTCTTCTTCAGCTCTTTCGCCACCTCTATGGTTTCCCGCTCCAGGGCGATGTGCTCCTCGACCTTGTCCCAGATTTCCGCCAGCTCCTCCGGGGTCAGCGACACCGCCTGTTTGGTGAGGGTGTCGATGAGGAATTGCTGGACCCGGTGATGCTGCCCTGAGTCGTTGCGGATGATCTCCAGCACCTGGCGCACCAACGGGTTCTGCGTCCGCGACATGATTTCCGAGCACTGCTCGATGCTTTTGCGCTCGATCGCCTGCCAGCGCTGCAGCAGTTCGACCATGGCCTGGGAACGATTGGCTCCTTTGGCTTCGGACATGGGCACACCTCCACCTTTCTTTCCGCCTGCCTGCGCCCCAAGACCGGCTTCCGCCGGTCTTGGGGCCTGCCGCACTTTCTCCTATGACCCCGCCTCGGGTGGCAGGGTGATGTAGCTCCCACCCACGTAGCTGTACGTGCACTTCCCAGAGTCGATGAGCTGGCGGATGGCGAGCTTGCACAGCTGCTTGTCGCAGCGGTCCTCGCCGAACTGCTCGATCATCGCCTTGGTGAGGTCCATCGCCTTGAGGTTCTTCTTGCCATAGGTCGACTTGACCAAGTCGTACATGGCGGCGGCGACCTCGTCCACACTCACGGCATCTGCCATGACGCGCCTCCTCAAGCCTTCAGTGCTTCAGCTGCGCCGAACGTTTGTAGGTCTCGCCGGCGTGCGTGAAGTCATCGATATGGTACTTGGTGAACGGAAGGCCGGTGAGCTTGAAGAAACGTGGCCAGCCGATGCGCTCCACCCACTCGGACATGCGCTCGTACTTGCGAGCATTGGCGGCGTAAATCTCCACCAAGTGCTTGACCGCCTCCACCGTCTCCGGCCAGCGCGGCGGGTTGTTGGGCAGGTACGGAATCACCAGCTTGGAGAACTTGGGCTCGGTGCGAGCGTTGGACACCTTGCCCCCCACCCAGATGGACAGGCCGTCGGTTTTGGCGTTGTTGATCTTCACCGCCGGGCACACGGTGAAGCAGTTGCCGCAGTACATGCACAGGTGCTCCTCGATATGGATCGACTGCTGCCCGTCCACAGTGGCCGGCCGGATGGCACCGGTGGGACACGAGGCGATAAGGGTTGGCAGCTCGCACATCTTGGGCAGGTTGGTGTGATCGATCTCCGGCACGCGGGTGTGCACGCCCAGGATGGCGATGTCGGAGCAGTGCACCGCGCCGCACATGTTGAGGCAGCAGGCGAAAGCGATGCGCAGCTTGGCCGGCAAGTCCATGTTGACGAAGTGGGGGTACAGCTCGTCCATCAGTGATTTGACCACGCCCGACGCGTCGGTTGCGGCGGAGTGGCAGTGCACCCAACCCTGGGTGTGAACGATGGCCGAGATGGCGTTGCCCGTGCCTCCCACCGGGTAGCCGAGGTCGTGCAGCTCCTGGATGAGGGGGTCGATCTTGCTCTCGTCGGTGAGCAGGAACTCCACGTTGTTGCGGCTCGTGAAGCGCAGATAGCCGTCGCAGTACTTATCGGCCAAGTCGGCGAACAGCCTGATCGACTTGACGTTAAGGAGGCGCGGGGTACCGGCGCGCACCGAGTACAACTTGTCGCCCGACTCGGCCACGTGCACCAGCACACCTGGCCGGGGATTCTCGTGGTACAGCCACTTGCCGTAGTTTTTCTTGATGACCGGCGGCAAGAACTGTTCGTAGTGAGGAGGTCCAATGTCGGTCTTGCGGGGACTTGCTGACATACGCTCTTCTCCTTCTTTGGCTCTCGACTTACGCCTGCTCTTCGTGCAGTTCTTCGCCGAAGAAGATGTACGGGTTGGTCCGCGGGTGGGCGATCATCTCCGGAACCGGCTCGAGGCCGATCTGCTCCAGGAAGTTGCCCAACCCCACGCGCTGAATGAACTCGCCCACGCGCTCCCGGTTCTTGCCGTGCTCGGCCCAGAGGTCCCAGATTGCGCTGAGGAGTTCCTTGATGTCCTCGTACGGAGGTTCCATTTCGATGAACGGCACGAATACGCTGGACAGCAGCGCTCCACCGATGATCGGTGCCTTGGCACCGATCAAGATCGTGCAGCCTCGCTCCTTGCCAGGGCGCAACGCTTTAGGCATCACGTTGATGCAGTGCATGCACTTGACGCACTCGCTGTTGTCGATGGTGAGGTTGGTGCCGTCCCAACTCATGCACCGGGTGGGGCAGCGGTCGCAGACGTCCTTTTGGATGTCGATCTTCCCCTCGGCGGCGTACTTCTTCACCTCCTCGACGTCCATCTGGATGTCGTCCTTCCACGTGCCGATGAACGACATGTCGGCGCGGGCCACGGAGGCGACACAGTCGTTGGGGCAACCGGCGAACTTCAGCTTGTACTTGTAGGGAAAGGCCGGGCGGTGCAGCTCATCCTGGTAGGTTTGGGTGAAGTCATAACACGCCGCGAGAGTGTCGTAGCACGCCCACTCGCAGCGGGACGGCCCGCAGCACGCCGAGGGGGTGCGCATATCCGATCCCGAGCCCCCGAGGTCGAAGCCGATGTTGGTGAGCTCGCTGAAGATTGGCTCCAGTTGGTCGGTGGTGGTGCCCAGCAGAATGATGTCACCGGTGGAACCGTGCATGTTGGTGATGCCAGAGCCCCGGGCCTCCCAGATATCGCAGATCTTGCGGAGCACATCGGAGGTGTAGAACCACCCCGCCGGTTGGTTGACGCGCATGGTATGAAAGTGCGCGATGTTGGGGAACTCCTCGGGGAGGTCGGAGTAGCGACCGATGACCCCGCCACCGTACCCCATGACGCCGACGATACCGCCGTGTTTCCAGTGGCCGATGTGCTCTTCGTAGGACCGCTCCAGCTGGCCGAGCAGGTCCTGAATCACCGGTTTGTCGGCGCTCTTTTTGAGTTCCTTTACAAAACTCGGCCAGGGCCCCTTCTCGAGCTCATCGAGTAGCGGCGTTTCTCTCTTCTTCTCACTCATGGCAGCTCCTTTCCCGGTATCGAAACAGGCCTCTAGACTGCGGCTCTCTGGTAGTCATGCTGGCGTCCGCCGCGGTTGTGGCTGGCGATGAGCCCCGCGATGCAGCTCGCCACATCCTCGCCCCTGGCCACTGGCCATCGAGGTCCGCCTGGCGTCCAACCCCTAAGACTTCTCCCGTCGCAGCCATGCCCCAAACCAAAGGCATATCACAAGGAAACAAAGATAACCGGCTACAGCCGCGGCGGTTTTCATTCAGCGCCTCCAGATTGCGTGCCGTCTGCCACCCCCCCCGCTGCAGATCTTTCTCTGGTCCGACCTCACTCCCCATCCAGCTCTCCGGGGCGCGCCCGCCGCACAGGTCGCGGCGCACCTCTCACCATAATCCGCTGCAAGCGTTATGCCATTGACCTAGGGGCCCACTCCTCAGGGGCAAAACCCTCTACCGGAGCGGCCTTTAGCCATTCAATGGAGAAAAATGACGACCCTCGCCGCGCACCTGTTACGCGAAGGTGACAGTGTCCTGCTACTTCCTCCGCGGGGTCGATTTCAAAGCAACGTCGTAGCTTGTCAACAGGTCCAAAGCCGCCCTGCGCCCTAGTCAGGTAACGGTGGCGTAACTGCAGGGCCGCCTTGGGGCGTGGGGGTCTCACTGCCCGGGGAAAAAGGTGTAGCTCACCCAGGTAAGCACCGCCAGCAGCACTAGTCCCAGGATGATGCTCCAAGTAATCAGTTTCTTCTCGATGGGTAGGAGGGGCTCACGCTGCATGCGCTGCAGCTCGTCGGCGAGACGGGGTTGGCGTTCGCTGTCCATGCTCCCCTCCTATCCACCCACCACCGGCGGCCTCACCCCGTGGAAGAAGACCCAAGAAATCAACAGGCCCACCCAGATGATGAAGCCGAACAAACAAATGGCGTAAATCGCTGCCAGTCGGCCGATCCCCTCCTCCCACAGCTTGCGAAAGTTGGACACCACCCCGATGGTGAAAAAGGTCATAGCGAAAAACAGCTGCCGAAAAACGTTGGCCTCCGCGGCGGCCGCCTTGGACGCCCCCACCAGGTGGGGAAAGAGCAGGCAGACGGTCAGGGTCGCGGCGAAGGTACCCACATACCCCAGCACAAATTTGGGAAAGCGCTCCCAGATCTCGCCCACCCTCGCCTTCTCTCCAGGTTTGCGCTCGATCACCGTACACCACAGGATGGCGAGGATAAACGCCCACACGCCGATGAAGATGTCGATAAACACCTTCACGGTGGTGGTGGCCATGAGGATCCACCCTTCTTTCCACTCCACCCCCAACTCAGCCAGCGCCTTGGCCCGCACCAGCGAGTCGGTGATGGCGCCGGAAGCGACGGCGGCGCCGTCGGTTTTGACCGCCAGGCCCATCCACGCCCCGGCCACCATCGGTTCCTTGTAGAGGAACTGCTGCGCCGCGAAGGGCAGGAGCACCAGCTCCACCACCGCGAAGATCACCACCAGGGATGACACCATGATGGGTACGACGGGGCGTGCTCGGATGGCGCCACCGGTGGCGATGGCCGCCGACACGCCACAGATCGAAATCCCGGAGGCCAGTGGCGCCGCCCACTCCCGGCTGAACCCGAAGTACTTCCTGGCCACCAAATAGACCACCGCCCAGTAGATCAGGTAGGCCTCCACGATGGCGCACAGACCGCGGAAGATCACCGCCGAAGCCAAGCTTAGGGCCTCCACAGCCTTAACTCCTAGGCCCGCGCCCATGATCACGATGGCCGTCTTGATGTACAGCTCCGGCTTGGTGGCCTCCGCAATCCTCGTCGCGGTCTTGGGCAGGAAGTTGCCCACCACCAGCCCAACCAGCAGGGCGAGGATGTACCCCGCCTCGCCGGTCAAATTCAGCGACCAAGTGATACCGAGAGTGTCAAGCTTGTCGGGGGTGGCCGCCACGTGCGCAAAGTGTCCGGCCACCCAGCACGCGTACGAGGCAAAAAAGATCACCACAAAGCCCAAGGCGAAGCGACGCACATCGGCTGCCAGGCCCTTGGCCGCCAACGACATGACCACCAAGAGAAAGAGAAAGGTCGAAAGCAGCGAGCCCACGCCTCCGATCCCGGCGTAGGGCTTGGAGACGGGCTGAAGGATCTGGCTAAACGAGGTCCAGACGTTGGTCTTGACCGCCCAGCCCAGGAGGTCAGCACCGCCCAGCAGGCCCATGGACAAGCCGAAGATGAAGAGGCCCAACCACAGGGACATCCAATCTTCGCTTCTCAGCAACGACCGCCAGAACGCCATTGCAGGACTCCCTTTCACAGCGCGCCGCGCCGGCGCCGGGCCCGCGGTTCACTCAGAGCGGGGCGCGCTGGCGATAATTCATGAGCCTTTCACCTCCGCGTCGACGCCGTCCGTCACACTGCGACCCCACGTGTCAAATTTTAGTGGAACTCCCACTCCAAAAACCCCTCGGGGATATCCGCGATGGCGTTGACGATCAGTTCCACCAGGCCCCCATACAGCAAATTCGACCTTTCGAACACGTTGTAGGCGCGGAACAGGTCGCGAAACTGCCCCTTGCAGTTGGAGCAGGGGGCGCACAGGTACTTGGGGATGGAGGGATCCAGCTCCCCCTGGAAGGCGTCGAGGATTTGCTTGAGTTTAATGCGTCCCGCCACCAGATACTTCCAGGAAGCGAAGTTGTTGGGGTTCATGATGGCGAACCCCGACCCACCACCGCAGCAATAGTTCTCCACGCCGTGCGGCACCATCTCGCGGAAGCGCGGCGCGATCTTGTGCAGGATGCGCCGCTGCGGCATGACGATCCCCATGGCCCGTACCATGTTGCAGGGGTCGTGCAGGGTCACCGGGAAGTCGTTGCGCTCAGGGAGCAACTTCAACCGCCCGGACATGACGATGTCTTCCATCAAGGTAAGGCAGCTCTCCCGCGGGATGTTGTACTCCTGGGAGAAGATACGGTCGGCAATCACGCTTAGCGCCTTGTGGGCGTGGCCACACTCGCCGATGACGATCTTCTTCACCCCCAGCTTCTTGGCGATCTCGGCGTGCTTTAAGGCGACGCGGGCAAACTGGAAATCGTCGTACCACAGGCCATAGTTGACCGCGTCATAGCCCGCGATGTCGGAGGACAGCGTCCAGGAAATTCCCGCCATTTCCAACATCACCGCAAAAGCCCCGGGATTTTCCGGCCACGACAGGATCTCGCCGGCGTTGTGGATGAGCAGCACGTCGGCGCCGGCCTTGTCCCACGGGGTTTCGATCTTGAATCCAACCTTCTGGCTCATCTCCTCGTCGATGAACTCAATGTTGTCCTTGACCACCATGGGTGGCATACCAGTGGACGAACCCACTTTGAGCTGCTGCACCGAGCCGGAGCGATGGCACTCCTGTGCCGCGATACCCAGCTCTTGGGAGAACAACTTGCGCAGCTCGTGGGAGATCAGCCCGTTGTCGACGCCGATGGGGCACGCCTGGGTGCAGCGGCGGCATAGGGTGCAGCGGTGCGCCAGCTCGGCCAGACGCGCCACTGTGCTCCAGTTTAGGTCCACCGAGCCGGTGAGCGCCGACTTAAGCGGGTTGCCACCGTTACCCCAGCGGGCCGCCAAGCGCCGCAACACATCGGCGCGGTAGGAGGGCCGATACACCTCGTTGCGCCCCGACCCCACAAAGATCGGGCACGCTTCGGCGCAGGTTTGGCAGTGGGTGCAGTGCTCCAACGACAGGGCCAGCGGCTGCAGAAACGTCCAGTTGTTTTCCTTGCTCAGCAGCTTCTTCAGGCCGGAAACGAAACCCTCAAGGAGCTTTTTCTCCTCCTCCGGCGACTCCGGCCGCTTGAGGCTGAGCGCCGATACCCCGTCCAGCGACGCTTCCACCTGGGCCCGACGTTCGGCGGTCAACTCCTTCCACAGCGTGGCCGGGTCATCCTGGTCGTAGGGTGGCGGCAGGGGCGCCAACTCCTGCAGATTCACCGGCGAGAGCACCTCGGCCGGTTTGCCGATGTCCTTGACTTTGACCGGATTGATGCGTGACTGGGCCATAGCCTTCTAGTTCCCCCCTTCCTGGGCCACGTCCACCCAGGTCTTTTTCCCGTCGCCGCGAATATGAGGCGCCGCCCAGGAGACGGGAAGCATCAACAGTTTCCGCGCCTTCTTTTCGATCCCCGTGCCAGGCAGGTTGGGTAGATCTTCCCAACGTACCGAGTGCCAGGTGAAGTACTTCGTGAACATATGCGCCATGTGACTCCACGGCATGTAGATCAAGAACAGCCCCAAAATCGCCACCTGCGCCACAAACCACGCCGAACCAGGGGAAATCGCCTCGCCCTTGACCAGCCCCGCCAGGAAGTTGCCCGCCTGCAGGTAGGAGCGATCGAAGGTAAGGAAACTCCCCCACGACACTGCGAAGAGGATCAAGAACAGCCACAGGTGGACGAAGTCAGCGGGCGACGAACTGCGCCGCAACTCCGCCTGACCCAGCCGGCGGAGCAACAGCAGGGAAGTCCCGAGGGTCGCCAGCGCCAGACCCATGCCGCCCCAGATCGACATCAACTTCCCGCCGGCCAAAAAAACCAAGGGTTTGAAACCGACCGCCACCGCCATCCCTCCCACAAGCAGGGCCGCGCCCAGGGCGAAGAGGAGGTACAGACCGTAGTGGAAGAGCAACGAGGGCAACCACAGGCCGGGGTTGTGCTCCCGCACCTGTTTCAGGGTCACCACCTCCTCCAGTATCACCCTAATCTCGCCCAGGCGCGAGCTTTCCCGCGGCTTGGTCCACCAATCCACCTCCTCGAAGTACGAACCGCCGTAGGCCGCCTTACCCTTCTCGTGGGCCACCGGGTAGAGCTCCCAGCGCAGATGCATGGGCATGGTTGCGTACTTGATAGCCTTGTAAGCGCACCCCAGGACGAAGCCGGCCAGCGTCAGATACACCCAAACGTGCAGCAATCCCATCGAGCTCTACCTCCCTGCCGAGAGCGTGCGACCCCCGACACCACGTCAATCCTTGAAAGATGCGTGCCATCGGGGCTGATCCCCTAAGCTCACCAGAAGCCCCCGCAGACCCGTGGCACCTGCCCAACGGCCAGGTTCCCCGCCCCCCTCTTCCACCGGCAGAAAACCCACCGCCCACGGAAAAACCATACACCATGACGCAAGAATCGCAAAGCACTCGCCTCTTCCCTACTTCTGTGAAGCCATCCCCAGGGCCCCTCACCCGGCTCGCTCCGCCCGCCCCGTGGTCGGACACCCCCCAACCCTACCCGTGCCTCGGTGCCCCGAGGCACCCTCCCCGCTCCCCGCGGGAAGGCCGTCAGCGTCGG
>Ga0308417_1000246_pt1 | contig 40185 bp, 33 predicted proteins | sample HotsprSampleOS65_FD_203528 | JGI IMG/M metagenome (GOLD analysis project Ga0308417, IMG submission 203528) | Hot spring phototrophic mat microbial communities from Octopus Spring, Yellowstone National Park, Wyoming, United States - 20090730_OS65 ...
ACCGGTACGGACACAGCTTCACCAGCCTGGTGCGAAATGCAGGGGATAGGACGTTACGCTGCGCCACTGGTGCCGTATCCACTGCTGCCCACCCGCCCGGCCCTGATCTGGATCAGTCCGACCTGGCTTCATGAAGCATATGATGCTGCATGGCTCGTCCAACAGGTGCAAACGACCCTGCGTCTGCGCTATCCCGCCACGCATCCACTGCGACTGGCCCGCCTGAACGCTCAGGGCCAGGCTGAATGGATCTGGAATGGAACGCTGGCGGATTTAACGGTCGCAGTCATACCTCTGGCAACCCTGGCCTGCTATCTGCCAGCCCTGCGGCCCTCGGCTGATCAACGCGGATTGGATGGCCTGGTCTGGGTGGTTACGCGGTTGCTCGGGCCGGGTGGCTGCCCATGGGATCGCGAGCAGACACATCAGACGCTAAGAGCGGGATTACTGGAAGAAGTGTATGAGGTGTTGGAGGCGCTGGATGCAGGCGATATGCCCGCGCTGTCCGAGGAACTGGGCGATCTGCTGCTCCAGGTGCTGGTTCATAGCGAAATGGCACGCCAGGCCGGGCATTTTCACCTGGGTGATGTGCTGGAGCAGATCAGCGCCAAGCTCATTCGGCGTCATCCGCATGTCTTTGGCGATCTGGTTGTTGCCGGTACGGATATGGTGTTGCACAACTGGGAGCAGATCAAGGCGCAGGAACTGGCCGCAAAGGGTCGCCAGCGATCCGGAGCGCTGGATGGTGTACCACCGGGGTTGCCAGCGCTACCAACCGCGCAGAAACTGGTGACGAAGGCCGCACGGGCCGGCTTTGACTGGAGTACGATCGGCGAGGTGTGGGCCAAGGTGCATGAAGAACTGGCGGAACTGGCCGAGGTTGCACCCAACGATGACCTATCAGCATCCTCTGACCAGGCGCGGATCGAGGAGGAGTTTGGCGACCTGTTGTTTGCCACGGCGAATCTGGCGCGCTGGCTCAACCTGGATGCCGAGAGTGTGCTGCGCCAGGCCAACGCCAAATTTTGTCATCGCTTTGCGCAGGTTGAGCGTCTGGCCCACGCCAAGGGCTATCAACTCCCCACGCTGACCGTATCTGAACTGGAAGCGTTGTGGCAGCAGGCCAGACGTGAGACGTGATCCAGGAGGAGGGGTGCTAATGGCTGAACCGATGCAGATCTTGATTGATGATATAGTCCAGATGCGCAAGCCGCACGCATGCGGTGGCGATACATGGCGTGTGGTACGGATCGGGGCTGAGATCGGCTTACGCTGCCAGACCTGTCAGCGCAAGGTGCTGTTGCCGCGCTCAGAGGTTGAGCGACGGGTGCGGCGTTTTGTGCAGCGGGGAACAGGGGCAGATACTACTGTGTCACCACCAACCCGGTTGCCATAGTCCCCTACACCGGGTATCATGGTTGTTCTGGCAAACGCGAAACGATTGAATGGATAGCTTATGACGTATCGCAGGTGGGTCTACAGCCTGATCGGGTTGTGCTTACTGTTGCTCATCAATAGTACGATGACGATAACCCGTGCCCAACCATCTGGCCCGATCTATATCGTAGAGGTACAGGGTACGATTACGAATGTTACCATTAACTACCTGGAGCGGGCGCTACGCCAGGCGGAGGCCAGTAATGCCACGGCTTTGATCATTCAGTTGAATAATCAGGGGGCAGTGTTGCGGGCGATACGGCCCTTTGCTACGCGCATTGCCGCTGCCGAGATACCCGTGGTGGTCTATGTCGCTCCTGAACAGACCAATGCGGGTGCTCCCGGTGCCTTTTTCCTCAGCGCTGCGCACGTGGCTGCTATGGCTCCCGATACGAGCTTTGGTACCCCGACCCCCCTGGCGGAAATAGACGGGTTGTTGTCCGAACAAACACAAGAACTGTTGTTGGATAGTGTTGAGCAACAGTTGTTTACATGGAATGAAACTCGTCGGCGCAATACTGATTGGGTAACCCGCGCTGTGCGCTCCGGGGTGTGGCTGACGAACGAGCAGGCGATTGCCACCAACCCGCCGATTGTAGACATTATCGCTCGCGACACGGACGAGCTGTTGACCCTGCTTGAGGGTCGAACGATCCAGCTAGAGAATCAAGCCGAGGTGCAACTGCGTACCCTGGGGCGTGAACTAACGCCGATCTATCCGACACTCTGGGAGCAGTTGCGTTTATTGCTGGCCGATCCGACTGTTGCCTTTCTACTGCTGGTTATGGGCGCCGTAGCGATCTATGCCGAACTGGCAAACCCCGGCACCACGATTTTTGTCGGGATCGGCATCGTGCTGTTATTGAGTGCGCTGGTAGGTATCTTTTCTCTGCCCGTGCGCTGGATAAGCGTTGCGGGGTTGTTTCTGGCGTTCATACTGGTGGCGCTGGATCTGTATGTGCCTTCCCAGGGCGCCCTGACGGTGGTTGGCATTGTGGTGTTGATCGTGAGTGCGCTTACCCTGGTTGATACCGCGCAGGCGCCCAATGCGTTTGTGGCGCTCTGGGCCATTCTGCTGGTCATATTGATAACGATGCTCATGGCAGTGGCAAGTATCTGGCTTATCCTGCGTACTCGGACTCAACCGATTGCCACCGGGCCGGAAGGTATGCTTGGACGACTGGCAGAAGTGCGTCAGCGCCTTGAACCAGAGGGTATGGTCTTTATTGAGGGAGCGCTCTGGCGTGCGATTAGTGAAGATGGAGACGTGGAACCAGGCGAATGGGTGCGTGTAACGGCCATGTATGACTTGCGGCTGGTGGTGCGGCGACTTGATGCCGACGATGATCTTGCCCATAGACAAGTATTCCAATCCTGAATGACCGGATCTCTATGCTCGTATGGGCAGTTTACCTTTTCACCTGCGACAGAGTGATCCTACTGCAGGCGAAAAAGATGCCAGATACAAGCGACCGCGTAGGTCCTGTGAATGAAATGATATGAAGAAGGAGTAGAAATCATGAACGGTGGTGTTTTTTTACTTGCCTGCCTGGCCGTACTGGCCTTTATCGCCTTGATGGTTGTATTATCGGCGATCAAGATTATCCCCGAATATGAGCGGGGCGTGATTTTTCGCCTGGGGCGTCTGATGGGGGCGCGTGGCCCGGGTCTTTTCTTTGTGATCCCCATGTTTGAGCGCATGATCCGCGTGGATCAGCGGGTGATCACCATGGATGTACCTGTGCAAGAGGTGATTACCCTGGATAACGTGACGATCAAGGTCAATGCCGTTCTTTATTTTCAAGTCATAAATCCCAACTGGGCCGTTACCAAGGTGATGGACTACATTCGGGCCACGATGCAAATCGCACAGACGACGTTGCGGAGTGTGGTGGGTCAGGTTGAACTAGATGACTTGCTGTCCCAGCGTGACAAAATCAATCAAAAACTGCAACAAATCATTGATGAGCAGACCGAACCCTGGGGAATCAAAGTCACCATTGTTGAGATCAAGGATGTTGAGTTGCCTTCGACCATGCAACGAGCAATGGCAAAGCAGGCCGAGGCAGAACGCGAGAAGCGTGCCAAGATTATTCATGCCGAAGGTGAACTCCAGGCCTCAAAGACACTGGCAGCGGCGGCAGAGGTGATAGCACGCGAACCAGTCACCTTACAACTCCGCTATCTTCAGACTCTGGGGGAGATTTCGATAGAAAAGAACAGTACCATTATTTTTCCGTTACCGGTTGATATTCTCAAGCCATTTCTGGATCATATGCAAGGTGGTTCGGATAACGGGAGTGCGATTGTCACCCCGCCTGCAGCTCCGGAACGGAACGTAACGCAACGGTTGGAATAAGATTAAGTACCTGGATTCGACGCTGGAAGCTGAAATGCTGATGACCAGACAGCGCCTGATCATCAGCGGTAGCCGTGGGTACCAACTTCACCTGTTGATCCTTATAGAATGCCTGTTCATGCGTTGAACCATTCTGAGTCGTTTGCATCGCTCCTGATCGCTGAAAATGACGTTGCTACGTCAGTATAATACCGATTACCGGTAAGCTTTCAGTATCAGATTTATGTAGCCAGCCGCTTATTGATTGCCTTTTAATGTACATCCAGGGAGCTAATGTGGATTGGACGCTGGTCATTGGTATAAAAGGTCAACGGGACGTGAATGTTGTTTCTGGTGAAAAGGGAGAAGCAAGGCAAGGGCGGGATTGTGCATCGAGAGAAGCGTTGGATGCTGGTGAGCAGGTATTTAGAACAGATGCATACTTGCTACCATCCTACGTCAGATCGTGCCATTGACGGTACGTGCATTCGAGGATGTCAACCGACGCACCACATTGACCAGTTCGTCAATAAAAAAGGGTTTAGGGATGTAGGCGGATACGCCGACTTCACGCGCCTCACGTGCCAGTTGTGGATTGTCATAGGCAGTGATCAGCACCATCGGCACATTGAAGCCCTGATCTTTGAGCATGGTAATCAACTTTAAGCCATTCATACCACGCAAGTTGTAATCAGTCAGAAGTAAATCAAAAGGTTGCTGCTGCCAGAGTTCAAGTCCCTCCTCAGCAGTTAGCACCGCGGCAAATTCATAGGGTACTCCCAGTTCGGGCATTGCCAGTTGGATGATGCGTCCAATATGACTATCATCTTCGACTGTGAGTATGCGTAGAACGGGGAGATCATTATCCGTCTGCACTGACATAACCTTGCTCCATACGAATATCCGGTTGGATGTTGCGTTGAATGATCTGGGGTGGATTCTTATAGTACCACAAAACACCCGCTCTGTGCAACTGACACTTTGTTAACCTGGCATCATAAAAAAAACATTATCTGGCTCATTTTGACAGCATTTTCCACCAATTCTATAATATGACAAGATGTATACTACGATGACTATATCGCAATCAAAGGTTGATCCGATTAGCCTTGAGGTTTTTCGCCATCGTTGCGCGGCTATCGCTGAGGAGATGGGAGCAGCGTTGGGGCGTACGGCGTTCTCAGCCAATATTAAGGAACGCCGAGATTATTCCTGTGCCGTGTTTGATGCGACGGGCCAGATGATCGCACAGGCGGCGCATATTCCCGTTCACCTGGGTGCGATGCCGCGCTCGGTAGCCGCTGTGCTACAGTGCTATGACCTGGAACCAGAGGACGTGGTGATCTTGAACGATCCCTACCTTGGCGGCACGCATTTACCAGATATAACGATGGTTGCGCCTGTTTTCGTACACGGTGACCTATCTGATACACCGGTTTTGCTCGGTTATGTTGCTAGCCGTGCGCATCATGCTGATGTAGGTGGGATGACCCCTGGCTCGATGCCAATGAGCCGCGAGCTATACCAGGAGGGATGTATTATTCCCCCACTGCGCTTGCAACGTCGCGGCCAGTTGAATACTGACCTGGTGACGTTGATCTGCCATAATTCACGCACACCGGACGAGCGGCGTGGTGATCTGGCAGCCCAACTTGCGTGCCATTCGCTGGGTATCCGACGGTTGCAAGAACTGGTGGCAGAGTATGGCCTGCCCTGGACACAGGCCCATCTGCAAGCGTTGCTCCATTACGGCGAGCGACATATGCGAGCATTGCTGGCAGGTATACCAGATGGCACGTATGCCTATGCCGATTACCTCGATGACGACGGTTACGGTCGTGAACCACTGCTCATTCGTGTCCAGATTCAGATCGCAGGTGATAGCGCGATTATTGATTTTACCGGGAGCGCCGAGCAATGTCGTGGCCCGCTCAACGCTCCCTATGCAGTCGTGGAAGCGGCTGTTCACTACTGTTTCCGTTGCCTGGGCAGCCCCGATATGCCTGCCTCCGCCGGTAGCTTCCGTCCTTTATCGCTGATAGTTCCGGCTGGCAGTTTGCTGAATCCACGCCCACCGGCGGCAGTTGCTGGCGGGAATGTGGAAACGGCGCAGCGCGTTGTCGATGTCGTTCTGGGTGCACTGGCTCAGGCATTACCACAACACATTCCGGCAGCTTCGGCGGGTACAATGAATAACTGGACATGCGGCGGGGTTGATGCCGCAGGGAGGCCATTTGCCTATTATGAGACACTGGGAGGTGGTATGGGGGCCCGGCCAGGATCCCATGGGCTGGATGGTGTACAGGTGCATATGACCAACACACTGAATACGCCCGTTGAGGTGCTGGAGCATCAATTTCCGTTGCGCATACAGCGGTACGCATTGCGCGGCGACTCGGGTGGTAGTGGGCAGTGGCATGGAGGCATGGGGCTGGTGCGTGACGTTGAATTTCTCACGGCTGCTACGGTTAGCCTCTTAACCGAGCGGCGCACAACTGCACCTTATGGCTTGCATGGTGGTGCAACAGGTATGCCAGGGCGCAATCTCCTGATTCGTGCTGATGGGAGCGAGCAGGTACTGCCGGGCAAAGGCACATTGGAGCTCCTTCCACATGATCGCCTGCGCCTGGAAACACCCGGCGGCGGTGGGTGGGGTACTCCTTAGATTCCGGTTGTTCATCAGATAAGACAGATCCTATGGGAACACTCTTACGTACACTATATAGCAATCCTCCATCAGTTGCAAAGACTGGAGTCCCGGCTTTCGCCTGGTGGCGCTCTAGCCTGGACTCCTTGCAATAGGCTTGCTATAGTGTTACCGCTCATATCAAACAGCTAGACTGGAACCTGATTATGTTTCGACGTTCTACGGATTTGCGTTCACTGCTGATGGGCTTGCTCAGTATCTATCTCTTTGTGTATCCGTGGGGCATACTCCTGATAGCGCTGGATCGTGTCCCTGCCTGGGGGGTTGGGATGGGTGCGCTTCTGCTGATCCTCCAGGGGACGATGATGGGCCTGTGGCTAACGGCTCGCTATCGCTGGCGCGGCACTCTGGCTGTGCTTCTGATCCTGCTCATTTCCTGGTGGGCTGAACATCTGGGTGAGACCAGTGGCTTTCCCTTCGGTCAGTATACGTATACCGATGTTCTTGCACCAAAAATTATAAATGTGGTGCCACTGGCGATACCCTTTGCCTGGCTCCTGGTCATTCCGGCTGCAGTGGGTATTACGGATCGGCTGATGGCCTTCAACCCTGGCACCTCTCAGACCTCGCTGGGCAATATTGTTCTAACAACACTGGCAGCCGCATCGTTTGCGACGCTGCTGGATGTTACGATTGAGCCGGTTGCTGTCCATGTCAATCGCTACTGGATCTGGCACGATGGTGGTGGCTATTATGGCGTGCCGCTTTCTAATTTTGCGGCCTGGTGGACGATCAGCGCCCTCCTGGTCTGGATTCTGTTGTGGTTGCGCGAGAATGCGGATACATCGGTCTGGCCGCCTTTAACGCCATTGGTGCGGATGGAGTGGCTACCGCAGTTGCTGTATCTGCTCAATCTGATCATGTTTGTGGTGATTAACTTGAGCAACCGTCATCTCGCCGCTGCCAGCATCGGGTTGTTGGTGCTGGTCTATCTGGCCTTTGATCGGCTGGAGCCAGGCGTGGTACGCTGGGTGATGGGCGGGATAGAACGCAGTGATCCCCGTCAGGGACAGGCATAAGCAGGTTATGAGCAAAATTTCATTGTACACATGTCAGATGATTTGAAGGGGCAGTGCCTTGTGCCTGTCCCCTCCAGCGTTTCAATACGTCAGACTCACCCGAATTTGCACGAGGGGTGCTCCTGCATAATATTTCATCGATTTACCCCAGAACGGACATATGCGAGTCTCGATCCTGGCTGATGTGGTTCGTCCTAGCGGCAGTGTACGTCCGGTCAGAAATACACCATTGAGCAATTGGCATCATCCTGGATGAGCCGGAGCCGTTCCTTGAGATGGGCTACCAGATAGGTGTATGGCTCGTGTTCAGCGCGGTGAATAGCCTGGAGCAGAATATGGATTTCGTCCTGTAGATCCAGATGCGCCGCAACGGCATGGGTCAGCATCGAATCAGCACAGCATCCCTCTTCAGGAGTATCTGTGAATGGCATAGGGCACTCCTTTGTGCAATCGTCCGTCTCTCTCCATAGTCAATGGAGGTTCCAGTTCGAGCCTGGGTAGCATTCCGATCAGGCTCAATCCTGAACCCCGGTGTTCCACAACCGATGTAGGATTGCTATATAGTAGCTCCTGGTCAAGAATGGGGTATATCCTGTTCATACAGGAGATCTGTGGTGTGCTGGACAAACCAGTCCTCACTGTGACCACGCAGAAATATACTGATCATCCTCGGCCAGCATTTCCAAAAACACCGATACGATGCGGGGATCGAAATGCCTTCCTGCCTGTGATTGAATATACTCCCGCACTCGTACCTCTGGCCAGGCCCGTCGATAGGGCCGATCCGAACGGAGCGCATCCCACACATCAACAACGGCAAACATACGCGCACTCAGCGGAATGGCCTCCCCAACTAACCCGCGTGGATAGCCCGCCCCATCCCAGCGCTCGTGGTGGGCATAGGGTATATCGAGGATAGAGCGAAAGCATGGGATAGAAGAGAGCATTTGATAGGCATACACCGGATGTTGCCGTATGATTTGCCATTCTGCGGGTGTTAACGGGCCAGGTTTGAAGAGAATAGCATCGGGAATAGCCAGCTTGCCAATATCGTGCAGCAATGCCCCCTTGCGGGCATGTTCCTGCTCAATGGTAGATAATCCCATACGTTGTGCTAGCCGCATCATCATCCGTGTCGTCTGCTGACTATGAGTATCGGTATCACTATCACGTAATGCCAGAAGAGAAACCCAGAAATCCAAAACTTTTTCACTGCTAAAGCCATTCTGTTTGACATGATTCTTTTGCGAGGACATCAGCGAGGTCATGGCCTGCGTGGTAATACCCGTAATATTCATCAGTACATCGAGCTCGTGCGTGGTAAATTCGTCCTGACGCCCAATCCACAGGACGCCGAATGGAAGTAATTGGGCGCACAGTGGTATACACACCACTGTGCTGGCAGCGTCCACCCATTCAATCTGGTGATGGTTCTGATCGTGACAATGCCAGGTGTAAGGTTGACCACTGGTCATAACCTGTTCGGCCTGGCCAATCGTTCGATCAAAGCGTTGCCCTGCCAGCATTGACCAGTCTCCACGGGCAACCTTGATCACAATACGGTCGGACACCAGATCATACAAGCCGAGCGATCCCGCCGATGCCCGGAGCAGGGCTACTGCTTGATCCAGCAGCATCTCCAGCAGTTCCTCAGGATAGGCATCTGGTATATATGGATTGATCGGGTAAAGACATTGATTTCGGGCCAGATAGCTGGTCACTACACTACGTATACCAGACATTTGATTACGATCTACTATCGGATGATGATAGTTAGCTGTATATTGCATCATGAGAGTACTTTCATAGAATTACACGGGATCGGAAACATGATAAATAATGATACTGTAATAAAGGTTATTTCGATTGATCAGCGGTACCCGTTCTGAGGAACGTTCGCCTGCAGGGGTTGCGGGGCCAGAATTTCCCAACACCCCTATCGGAACGAGGACAAACGTCACAGCAGTATCGAGTGAGTCTCCGATTGCGTTCATCGCGTCCGAAAGAGATAAAGCGTAACACGATCAAACAAATCGGAATAACCTTTAATATTCTGGTTATAAACAATGGAGCAAACCGTCTCCTATTATATAAGATTTATACCTATTCCAGAACATTGTCACCAATTTTTGTTCGCTTCAGCTTGCACACAGAAAGCATTTCAGCCAGGATTTCAGAATACTGATCAGGCTATACGTGATGATATGGCCAGATCGTCTTCGTGTCTTCGGTAGAGCGGTACTTACTGCCGCAGGCGCGAAAGGCGTTGGGTTCACACAACTGCGTACGTCCTGCCATCACAAACGCATCGTACGTAATAGATCCAGAAGTGTGTATGTAATAAAAGCATTCATGGCAAACTGATAATCACCATCATTCAGTCTTATATTTACACCTTTCTTATCGCTTACCGGGTCGTTCAGGACAATAATAGGAATAGATGCGGTGCGTGGATCACGTTTCAGTTCTTCATATACCTGTATATTCCCCCGTTCGATCATCTCACTGCTCAAGATGATCACATCGGGTTGCTGAAATGCACAGGCCAGTCCATAGGTGTTGCTCGTAGCAATCTGTACATCCATACCCCGCCGACGTAAAATGTGTTGGATCTGGCGTGCCAATACATGGTTTGAGCCAATGATTAATGCACGGCGGTTCAAGGAATCGCTCCTGGTGTGTTGAGCAATTGATCGATAATGCAGCTGTCGCCAGTTCTTATTCATCACTGAATTATTATACGAAAAAGAAAATATATGCGATCTCTTCCAACACCACTGTTATAGAGATCCACCAACGCCGTTGTTGGCGAATAAGAACTGACGCCAGCGTTGCTAGAGGCGTGTCATGCCAGTGGTTGGTACGATAAGTCTTGATAAGAGCCGGCAATAGCGGGACATCGTTGTACCCGCCATTGCTGCCCTATCTGTTATTCATATCGACCAGAAACCATGACGTTGACAATTGGGTGGCCTCTTATGTGACTATGATACCGCACACAGGGTTTGCTGCGAAGAGAGAAAAATAGGGAGGAAACACCGAGGAAACGCCGAGGAACCTGCTTTAAACCGGAATTTTAAAGCCTATATTCAGCATCGTTCAGTGATCAGGCGTCTCTTCTGGATCGGCGAGCATATAGCCGACACCACGTATACTCACTAGATAGCGACGATCAAACTTGGTGCGTAGATTGCGAATATGCCATCCCAATAAATCTTTGGCTTCGTCGCGAGTAATGTTGCGACCATGGGTATGCTCAACAATTTCTGTGAACGGTATAGCACGGCCAGGAGAGGTTCCCAGGCATAGCAGGATCTTATACTCGGTGGGCGTAATATCCAGCTGTTCGCCAGCGAACATGACTGCATAGCGATAGGTGTCAATGCAGAGTTGACCCACCCTGAGATAACGCTCGTTCGTAGGGCTGGCTGAAGATGACAGCGTATGTGGCTGAGAGGCAGATACGGCGGGTGTGTCTGGTAGTACAGCCGTTTCAGGGGTTCGGGATGATGATTGTTTAGCACCAGATCGGCCTGCCGTTTGAGTAGAGCTGGACGTGCTGTTGATCCGCTGCAGGATATCCGTGCGATGTTTCAGCGCCGCCGCCACACGCTCGCGTAACTGGTTAGGCGGGTAGGGCTTCAACAGGTAGGCGAACGCTTTTTGATCGACGGCTGCGATCGCGCTTTCCAGCGAGCCATGGCCGGTCAGGAGTATCACTTCGGGTGCATCAGGTAAATGGCGTGCAACATGCATGACTTCAATCCCACCGACATCGCCCATGACCAGATCCGTAATAACGACTGCATAGGGGACATGATGCGGATGGGGGTCGGTCAACAGCGCAATCGCCGTTTCACCATCGGGTGCCTGGGTCACCTGGTAGCCATCGTCCTCAAGAGTATAAGCCAGCATTTCACGTAAGCGTTGTTCATCTTCGACAACCAGTACATGCGCTTTCATACATGTTGTTCTCCATATGTAGGCAACATAATGCGAAAGGTGGTACCCTGCCCTACGGTGCTATGAAGTTGCAGGATACCGTGGGCTTCATTGATTATTTTCTGGCTTACGGATAATCCCAGACCAGAACCATGCGATTTGGTCGTAAAGAACGGCTCAAAAACCCGCAACTGTAGATCTTGCTCGATACCCACACCGGTATCAGTAATTTCTATCATTATCATATGTTGATCTTCAATTATTTGGATATTTGTTCTTATTTGTAACTTTCCACCGTCAGGCATAGCATCAATAGCATTCAAAATTAAATTTAGAAAAACTTGCATAAGTTGATCGGTATAACACAGTACAGGGGGAAGATCAGCGATCATATCGCGTTCGACAACAATATGATTCTGGGCTAACTTACCACCTGTTAGCAGTAAGGCCCGCTCGAGCAAAGCGTTGACATCTCGGGTGACAGAATTATGCTCAGGTGCATGATAAATATCTTTCAACTGGTGCAAGATTTTGCCAATACGCTCTACTTCTTCCTGGGCCACATTCAAGAAGACCCGTTGTTCTTTGTTACTGGTTTTACGCAGCAACATATCGAGCGAGAACATAATCGTCTGCAGTGGTGAATTGACTTCGTGAGCTACAATTTGCGTCAGGCGCTTACTGGCAGCAAAGCGTTCATTTTCGATCATGAGCGCCTCGAGTTGTAGTTGTTCAGTGACATCGACGACATGTAACACCACACGATCAACTGCCTGACCAGAGGTTGCAGATGTATTGGCACGGTAAATCGGCAGAGCCTGTAAATCTAACATTCGGGTTGTCGCTCCATCCAGCACAAACCGTTCACGTCGACGGCGGGGAAGGCCATCCTGCAGTGTATCCAGTACCCATAAGCCTGGAAAAGAGATCCCGGTGTCGATCTGGTTTGTTTCTGGCGCTTGACAAAAGGCTACCCAGGATTGATCGATCAATTCCTCCAACGAGCGGCCTAGCAGCAGACACATGGCATGGTTGGCGGTCATAATATAGCCCGACTGATTCAGCAGAAGCAGACCGTCGTTAATCCCATCAAAGATCGTTTGTAACAGATCGCGGTTACGTTGGAGTTGATAACTGGTTGCCTCCAGTTGCACAGTGCGTTCACGTACCCGGAGTTCGAGGATCTCCTCCAGGTGTTTGCGCTCGGTAATATCATTGCATACGGCACCAATGGCATACACTTGCCCCTCACTATCGTAGAGTGGAAACTTGATGGTCAGATAGGTGCGCCAGTGACTCTGGTCTATAGCGAGCGTTTCCTCAAACTCTATCGGCTCATGCGAAGCAATGATCTGCTGATCTTGCCTGGCCCAGGCGGTTGCAATCTCGATCGGAAACAGGTCATACTGCGATTTGCCCACCATTTGCCAGGGATGTAAGTTGAGCCACGATGCAAACTGACGATTGACCAGCAAGAAGTGTCCCTGGGTATCTTTCACATAGATTGTTGCCGGGGAGTAGTCCAGCAAGCCCTGGAGGAGGGCCTGACTCTCACGGAGTGCCTCTTCAGCCTGCTGTTTCTGATCGGCCATCTGGCGCTGGCATAAGGCGCGTTCGATCACCACGGGCAGTAAATCCAGGTAGCCACCTTCGGGGTCTTTCACCAGATAATTACTGGCTCCTAATTTCATGGCCTCGACAGCTGTTTGTTCATCGCCAGGACTGGTGATCATAATGATGGTTGGCAATGGTGTATGTTCAGCCAGGGCACGGATAACCTCTAGTCCGGCCAATCGAGGCATATGCTGATCCACTGCTACCACGTCGTAGCGCTGAGCAGCATACAGTGCTAACCCTGTCAGGCCATCCGGAGCCGTATCTACCACATATCCGGCCTGGTGCAAATGTCGTTGCGCCAGACGGGCGGTACCAGGATCGTCTTCCATATACAACACACGAATACCCACAAACTCAAACATAGGGATCGCACCTTTTGGGGATCATTGATCGTCGTAAGAAGGCTTTTCGGTTTCAACCGTAGGATTGCGATAAGCGCCAGAACTATTTTAATACCTATCCGCTATTTATTCCAGGGCTAAAAGATCTTACATTATGACTACTTGTCCACATTTTCCACATGGTATCCACAACCAGCAGGGTTGATGCAGACATGGTATCATACTTGTAGGAATCTGAACTGAGACGGAAAAAAACCGGCGCCAGCGTTCGCCGGGGTCTTGCTCCAGACAGGCTGAAGCCGAAACTCCGGTTTCGCCTTACGATACGAGAAGGGGAGCGTTTGCTCTCTCCAACCTCAGGCAGCACTCCGCATCAGGAAAAGTCGTCAGATAAACAGATCAAAAAAACACTGTAAGGAACAGATAATGGCTCATCATACTGTACATACCCACACCCTACCGAATGGGATGCTGATCCTGACCAAAGAAGTTCACAGCGCTCCCGTGGCAACGAACTGGATCTGGTATCGAGTAGGGGCACGCAATGAAGCCAGTGGCCTGACGGGAATCAGTCACTGGGTTGAACATATGCTCTTTAAAGGTACACCAACGATGCCCCGTGGCGCATTTGACCGGGTTATCGCTCGCAATGGGGGTACGTTTAACGGGTTTACCTGGATAGATTTTACCGCATATTTTGAAACGCTGCCGGCGGATCGGATTGAATTGGGGTTGCAGATCGAATCCGACCGGATGATCAATTCCCTGTTTGATGCCGAAGATGTAGAAAGCGAACGCACTGTTATTATTTCCGAACTGGAAGGTTATGCGAATCACCCAGAAACATGGTTGGATGAAGCAGTCAAGGCTGCGGCGTTCATGGTGCATCCCTATCATCATCCGATCATCGGCTATAAAAGCGATCTGCTGAGTATAACCCGTGACGATCTCTATCGGCATTATCAGCTTTACTATATGCCGAACAATGCCGTGCTGGTGCTGGTGGGTGATTTTCAAACCGATGTTCTACTGAAGCAGGTCGAGCGGTATTTTGGAGACTTACCATCTGGCCCGCCGCTGCCGCCTTTTCGAGCGGTTGAGCCAGAGCCACAAGGTGAACGCCGGGTTACGATTCGTCGCCCTGGTCATGCTGAATATGTTCAGATTGCCTATCTGTCTCCGGATTGCCGTAGCACCGATTTCGCTGCCATGGCTATTCTTGATGCCGTTCTGAGCGGTGGTAAATCGTTGTCTTTCGCCAATGGTGGTGCCCAGACCAACCGCAGTGCGCGGCTCTATAAGGCTCTGGTAGAAACAGAACTTGCCAGCAGTGCCGGTAGCAGCTATGTTCCTTCGTATGATCCTTTTCTGTTTGAACTGAGTGCAACAGTACGCCATGAACATACGGCGACTGAAGTGGAAGCCGCTCTGTTGCACGAGATCGAGAAAATTCAGCAAGAAGGCATCAGCGCCGCCGAACTGGCAAAGGTAAGCAAACAACTCCGCGCCCAGGTGGCCTACAGCAGCGAGAGTGTCACCAATCAGGCACTCTCCCTGGGTATGTGGGAAATGCTGGATAGCTACAAACGTACCGAAACGCTGCTGGATGAGCTGGCTCAGGTACGTGCAGAGGACGTGCAGCGTGTGGCGCAAACTTATTTAATTGAAAAGCGTCGTACCGTTGGGCACTTTATTCCATCGGACACCGCTTGAATGAGGAGGACTATATGCGGTTTGATCCGCTGTCTTTGACCATGACCGCACCAGTGGCCGTACCTGACGGTATTGCTACGGCGACCCGTTATACGCTATCAAACGGCATGGTGGCGCTGATCCAGCGCAACGCCAGTAGCCCGACCGTCAAGGTACGTGGGGAAGTGCGTGTTGGGGCAGTTAACGAAACGGCTGAACAATCAGGACTGGCTGCGTTCACCGCGGCAGCGCTTATTCGGGGCACCAGCCGGCGTACCTTCCAGGAAATCGTGACCGAAACTGAAGAGCGGGGGTGCAGCGTCCATGCTGGGGGGGGACTGCATAGCAGTGGCTTTGGTGGCAAGGCGCTGGCCGAGGATCTCTCGCTGGTGCTGGAGATCCTGGCTGATATGCTCATACGCCCGGTTTTTCCGGCCAGTGAAATCGAGAAGCTGCGCGGTCAGTTTCTGATGAGTCTGCACGAAAGCGAACGGGATACCCGTACCCAGGCCAGTCGTGCTGCCCGGGCCCTGCTGTATCCACCACAACATCCGTATAGTCGCCTTTCGAATGGAACGCTGGCGACCGTCCAGCAGATAACATGTGCCGATTTGCAGACGTTTCATCAGCTCTATCATCCGGCCCTGACGACGATCGCGGTTGTGGGAGATGTTGAGCCAGCCGCCGTGATTGAAGAGTTGGAACGCTTCTTTGGTGAGTGGAACCTGCCAACAGTGCCATCAGCCCAGCTTTTACCTCCGGTTGCACCGCTCTCGGGAGTCCAGCGTCGTGACGTTGTGATTGCCGGTAAAGTGCAATCGGATATTGTATGGGCTGTGCATGGTCCGGCACGTGATGACTCCGACTACTACGCGGCAATGGTGGGAAATATGATTCTGGGGCGATTGGGCATGGGTGGCCGCCTGGGAGATAATATCCGCGAAAATCAGGGCATGGCCTACTATGTTTATAGTGGATTGGAGGCTGATCTTGGCCCTGGCCCGTGGGCCGCTGTCGCCGGGGTGCATCCCGATAATGTCGAACGGGCCAGCCAGTCGATCCTAAAGGAAATTGCGACGTTTCGGCAGGAAGGCCCAACTGAGCAAGAATTATCCGATGCACGCGCCTATCTGACGGGAAGCCTGGTACTGGGACTGGAAACCAACGATGGTATCGCCAGCACGCTGCTGGGGATCGAACGCCACAATTTAGGTCTGGATTATATTCAGCGCTACCCGGAGATTATCAACGGCATAACCCATGCAGACATCGTAGCGGTTGCCCAAAAATATCTTTCGACCGAGCATTACGTATTGACCGTCGCTGGGCCAGGCTTGCCAGAGGCACAGGGCTGAGAGACGGTCTGAAAAGGAATGGGGAATTTCTACAGTGCATTCTTGTGGCCTGATGGGAGGCTTCGGCGTCCCATCAGGCCGCATCATGGGTATACAAACCTGGGGTCTGACCTCAGTGCATCTTTGTTTCGGTGTATTGATGTGGTAGCCCGATCACCCGGCCTATGACGGTTCTAGATTGCATCTCTCTCCTGCCTACCACATGCCCCGATGAGATGTGCTATACTGGTAGCAGCATTCGTTTGCCTAAAGAACGCAGTGAGCCAGAGCGCCGGATACCCGACATCCGGTCGGAGATGCTATTGTGATGGCCAAAACCCAGCGCACAGTGTTGATTACCGGTGCAACCGGGGAAATCGGTACCGCCCTGGCCCATCAGTATCAGGAACGCAGCACACGACTGGTGTTGATCGGGCGGCGTCCTTTGCAGGGGTTAGATCCCAACCTCTTCACTCCCGCCACCTATTGCCGGGTGGATTTGTCATGGCCGGACTATGTGCGCATCATTGATCAGTTTCTCTTTCGCAATGCTATCGACAGCATTGATGTGCTGATTCATTATGCCGAGATCGCCGATAAAGGCACCACAGAAGATCACTCGCCTGAACATATTCATGAGCTGGTGACCGTGAATTTGTATGCACCAATTGCATTGACGCATGCGCTTTTGCCGCGATTGTCGCGCTGCCATGGCAAGCTGGTTTTTATCGGCTCGGTTGTGTCGGTACTTCCTAGCCCGGGCCATGCCGTCTATGCAGCCACCAAAGCCGCGCTTGACCATTTTGCCTGGAGTCTACGAATGGAACTGCGCCAACAGATAGCCGTTCAGTCCATCCATCTCGGCACAACACCCATTCGACCCGCGGTGAGTGCTGATTCAACACGCTCGATTGTGCAAGAGCAACGCATACTGGCCGCCGATAAGCTTGCTCTCCAAATATTGCATGCGATAGAGAGCAGGCGTCCAACCATAACCATTGGCCTCAAAAATCGAATGCTAGAATTTAGCGGGCAACACTTGAACTGGCTGGTAGATTGGATTGCCACGAGGCGTACGCGATGAAACATTGTGTAATTACCGGCGCGGCCACCCCTTTTGGCCGAGCACTGGCTCGGCGTTTTGCGCAAGCGGACTATAGCATCACCGGAATAGGTGACGATGCCACGCAGGGTGAGCACTTTCGGTCTCATCTGGTAGCAAAAGGCTATACTGCCAGCTGGATTACAGCCAACCTGACACTTGAGGCTGATGTCCAGCATATTCTCAGCCAGTTGAGCGCTAAACCCACCGTTAATGTCTGTATCCATCACGCCACTCTGAATAAGCCTGGCCTGTTTGCTCAATCGGATCTGAAGCAACAAAAGGCCGTTCTTACCGTCAACTTTCTGCTTCCCGTTCTGCTCACCAATGGCTTGCTCGATCAGGGGAGCCTTGCGGATGGTAGTTCCGTGGTTTTTATGGCCTCTCTGGCGCACTTTACAGGCTATCCAGGCGCAGCCATCTATGCGGCCAGCAAGGAAGGTCAGGCATCATATGCACGTAGTTTAGCGGTGATCCTGGCACGGCGCAATATGCATGTGTTAACGGTGTATGCCGGTCTGGAACGAGCTTCGCCGACCGCGCTGCCAGATACAGATGATGATGCCCCACAACACAAGCAGCTTGAACAGTTATCGAACGCGATCTATCGTGCGGTTCAGTCGCGTCGTCGGTTACTCATACCGGGCTTTGGCAACCGTATGCTCGCGACGTTTGGGCCACGGTTACCGGGCCTTATGCGCTGGATGCTGCGTAGCCACCTCGTGGCTCATACGCGCACCTGATCGTTCAAGCGATCCCTACCGAATTCAGGAGTCACCATCATGCGGAAACGGGTCTTAATCTTGTCCACGAGCGCGGGTTCAGGGCATAAGGTTGCTGCCAGCGCGCTTGAAAAGGTTTTTTGTCGTTATGCAGAGGTTGAGCAAGTTGTCAACAAAGATGCCCTCGAACTAACCAATGAAGCACACCGTAGTTTGTATTCCAAAGTCTTTCTTGAGCTGGTGCAAAAGTACCCGCGCTTTCTTGGCTGGTGGTACGATGAGAGTGACGAACCCTGGAAAACAGATGATATGCGTTTGATGCTGGATCGTCTCAATGCTGAGCCGCTGGTAAAATTCATTAAGCACTTTGATCCAGATATCACGGTATGCACCCATTTTATGCCAGCAGGGATTATCTCGCATCTGCTGTCAAAAAAAGAACTGCATACCATCCTCTCAATTGTGACTACCGATTACGATTTTCATTCGATGTGGTTGAGTCAACTCTTCCATCGCTATTTTGTCGCATTGGATGAAACCAAAGCCCATTTGATTGCACTCGGCCTGCCTGAGAGTCACATCACGGTTTCGGGTATTCCGGTTGATCCGGCTTTTAGCACGCCTGTACACCACGCGGACGTGCTGGCGAAGTATGATCTGCGTCCTGATAAACCGGTGCTGCTCCTATCGGCTGGCACATTTGGCAATAGCCTGATGAAGACCGTTGTCGAACAGTTTTTACAACTCCGCCACGATGTGCAAACGGTCATTATTTGTGGCAAAAATCGTGAGTTGCGGCGCGATATTGAAGTCCTTGTGGCTGCGCAACCAACCAGTTTCCGTGTTCTGGGGTACACCCATGATATAGCAAACCTGATGAAAATCGCTACGCTTTTTATTGGTAAACCTGGGGGCTTGACTTCTTCTGAATGTATGGCTGTCGGTTTACCGATGGTGATTTGCATGCCTATTCCTGGACAGGAGGAGCGTAATAGCGATCATCTGCTTGAAAAGGGGGCCGCGATTAAGTGCAATGACCTGACGGTGGTGGCCTACAAAATTGATAAACTGCTTGATGATCCGGATCGGTTGCAGCAGATGCGCATCAATACCCGACGGCTTGGGCAACCGCATGCAGCCCAGATAATAGCGGAAACGTTGCTCAAAGCACCCGATATTTCACCCATGTATATTGATAAGGAAACGCGCCAGCGTATGGCTGAAGCGGCCAGAGGTACCATTGGTATTCCCCACTTTGCCAGGCCCCAGAATGGTGAACAGGTGTTGCTCTACGATGCTCAGACGGGCGTGTTAATTGGGGTGATCACGAAGCTTCAGCTTCAGTTTTTGCTCGATCATCTGGAAGAAGAAAATGAACACGATGACGACTACTACATCAATCAAGCCACCGTGGAAATGTTAGAGGATTTCGGTGCCAGTGCCGAATTGTTAACGGTACTCCAGAAAGCGATTGCCGGCGTTGGTGAAGCTGATATTCGTTGGGTGTATTAGGCCTGGTCAAATCGCTGTTCTACATCAGCAACAGCCGAAGGGGCATGGCATACCACATCCCCATATGCATCACGTGAAGGGCTGCCGCTCTTTCAACTCGCTGCATTGCTGGCCTTGTATGCCAGCGATGCAGCAAGATTCCTGAGGGCCTACCGCCCTCAAATCCCTGGCCGAACGTGCAGATTGATACGTATGGGGCGCGGCATATCGCGCCTTTCGGCAAAAGCTTCGACACTCATGACGTTCTCACTAGCGATAGGGCCGTAGCGCACTGTAGTAGTGCTTCGACCAGTATGCGCTGTACAAACTGGCAACGCCAACACCCAGACCCGGGCTGAGCGCCTGGACAACATTGCCGTCACCAATATATAAACCGACATGGCTGATGCCTGATGTGTAGGTATTGGCAAAGAACACCAGGTCGCCTGGTTGCAATTCGGCTACATTGGAAATAATAACGCCATACCGGGTACTATACTGTGCCGCAGCACTGTGTGGCAAAGATACACCAAACTGGCGATATATATACATTGTGAACCCACTGCAATCGAAACCACCTGGCCCGGCTCCACCCCAGACATAATTTGCGCCCACAAACCGTAGCGCATAATCGACAACATTATGCGCCGTTATTGCCGGTGGAGCAGGTAGCGGCGGCGATTCGGGTTCCACTGGAGCCGCTGTCGGCTCGGGTGGTGGGGGTGCCGCTCCCTCTTCCACTGGTTCTGGAACCACATCCACGGGTGCCGGTGCTACATCCACGGGTGCCGGTGCTACATCCACGGGTGCCGGTGCTACATCCACGGGTGCTGGTTGATGTGGTGAGGGTGCCACTCGTCCAATAGGGGGCCGTCTGTTCGTCTCCTCGATGGTGAATGGTGCAGGTGCTGCTTGCTCCGGCGCAACTTCCATCGGGGCCAGTTCCGCCGGAGCGGGTTGTACGGGAGCGGATTGCACCGGGGCGGATTGCACGGGAGCGGGCTGCACCGGCGCGGGTTGTACGGGTATCTGTGCCGGTTGTATAGGTATCGGTTGCACTGATTGCGGTTGCGGTTGCGGTAGTGGCGGAATATCCTGCGCCTGCGGCACACGACGCGCTATATAGGTACTGACTTCAATCAGTTCGCTGGCGACCCAACCACTGGTACCCTGCGCGGTTCGGATCTGGAACCAGTCCCCATAGCGACTCACCAGATCGAGCGTCATCCCGGCCTCTAATATCCCAATCCGACTATAGCCGATGCCTGGGCCGGCTCGCAAGTTCACGCGACTGGCAACCGTTGTGCCTACGAGGTTCGGACGCGGATCGGGTATCTCGGTAATACGCTCAACACGCTCAATAATCCCTGGCTCAATTGTCAGGTATGCTGTAGATACCCAGCCAATGTGTCCTTCTGGTGTCTGTACCTGCATCCAGTCACCATACTGTGCCAGCAGATCTAACGGTACGCCAACAGGCAACCGCACAATGCCCATATAGTCTGTACCGGGGCCATCGCGTAGATTGAGTTGGGATTCATTGACCACGCCGATACGTGGGGGTGGAGGGGGGGGAATGTGAGTGACGACGGGCAAAATTTCGCGTGCAGTGGCGTTCACATTCAACAGTTCAGCCGCCACCCAGAAAATAGTACCACCACTACCGCGTACTTGAAACCAGTCACCGTGACGCGCCAGCACCTGCACCGAGGTTTGCGCGGGCAGAGTCGCCACGAGATCATAGTTGCTACCAGGGCCACTCCGAGCATTGGCACCATCGGTTACCGTTTGTGCTATGGTGGTGAAGCGCCCGTGCAGCCGCGGTTCGGCAGGCATAACTGGTAAGGCATCGATCACGGCAAAGGCCGTGTCCGGTACAGGAGTCTCGCCCTTATACAGATGATCGGTCGTTACTGGAAAAACGGGTGCAACCAGATCGGATAGTATCGCCATTGGACGACCCAGAGGCGATTGCTCCGTCAGCACATGTGTTGCCGGAAAGATACGTGCGACACTTGCCAGGAGCACCAGTATACTGACAACAACATGGAGAACATAGCGTCGGGGCAAGGTATAGATGCGCGACACTATTGTACCGACATAGGCCACATTTGTGGCTGCGACAGAGATCAAGGTCTGCGGCAACTGTAGCACATGGACGTAGTGCTGACGCCGACGGAATACTCGTTGCTGGATGTCGTTCAGATCAGGCTGAACTGACAGGTTCTGTGGAAAAAGTGTCATACATATTCCTCACTACGGTCATTACAAGAAACCTTCTGGATAGGCAACCAGGCCATTCCTGACCGCGAACGATATTGGGCGTTATTTATCAAGCCCAACCCACATACCAGGTGGTTGACAATCAATCCTCCGAATCCCAGCGAACAGCGGAAATACGCGCCGGGGAAGTGGCGAGGAGTGCAATGTTGACGCGGTTGGTACGGTTGTCTTTGTACATTTTTGGGGCATCTCGCCGCTCTGCTACACATATCCCGTTGGTTTACCGTTATCCATCACACAATGAAGGGCGCTGGATGAACAAGATCTTTCAGGTATACGTGTGGGTGTCACCGCTCCTTTCTATCCTGATACAACCAGATTTTAAGTTGTTTGCTCACGCTAAAGACTGTAACATGATTGCTGGCAAGAGTAAATAGGTCATATGGTTCTTCAGGACTAGTACTTCTAGTACAGGTCACTGTGCCACTTCCTGCCTATAGGGCAGTATGGTTCGACCGTCAGCAGATCACGAGCGATGTTCATGTCGTCCTGTGGCTGACATCGTTGCAGTCAAGGTATCTTCGAGTACCACGGCCAGGATTGGTAATAAGGGAACCAGTGCCAGATTATAGCGTTCGGCGTTGCGGCCTTTGAGGCGCAATAGGCGTTGCCCGGCAAGAATGAGCAAAGGTAACAATGCAGGTAGCGCCACCAGTAGCACCAGACGTGGCAGCCAGCGCTGGCGAGGTAACCAGCCAGGCACGCACTGTATTGCGGTGACTATCAGCAAGGTATTGAACAGCAGGCGCATATGCTCGCTGATACTCTCATCACGCAGGCTCAGGTATGGAATTTTCGGCCAGAACTGCCGCGAGTTGCCGTGTAGAATGATCATGACCAGGATGTTGGCAATAACGAACGTCAGTTTGCTCCATAGCCCTGGTTCTGTCGGGTAACGCATACGGTTGTCCCTTTGGCTATACGTCTGATACGAAATCTGGCTCCATATGCTGAAAGCAGTATAGAGCGAAAGGCTCCGCTTCCTCCAGTTCCACACCGTCCTCTGGCTCAAACCAGGTCTTCAGAAAAGCATAGGTATGCATCCGCCAGGGTATGACACACGGCACATCAGGCTCCTTTCAGGAAGTTCTCAGCTTGCATGTGCAGGCGGTATTATACCATCTTTCAGAGTTGTTAATGCAGCGTCAACTTTCTATTTCCTGCACCGCCTCAATCGGTGTTTTGCCACCAAACACGACTTTCAACAGGCCAGGGAGATAGCGATCGAGCAGTTGCACAGTGGGATAGATTGTATTGCGAATCAGATAAGGTTCCAGCGGAACATCTTGAAAGTCCACGCTACTCTTATAACGCACCTCACCGTCGTTAAAGTCCATTTCAAAATTTCCAATATACATGCCATAATTGGCGCGGGTGATAAACTCGGCGGCGGCAGTTCGTGCCTCTGCAGGAACCTTAATCGGCGTCAACGCATAGCAGATCAGTTGCTCGGCCTCGATGCGAATCTGGGCATAGCAGCGCAGATCACCGTTCTTGCCCTGGAAATTCATCCGATAGACATAAGCGTCATTCATCTGTTGCGGGTACCAGCCATCTTCCTCAAGGAACCGTCCCAGTGTAGCAAAAGCCTGGTATGCATTGGCGTGCTCAGAGTCGGGGTCAAAGTCGGGCATCTGCCCATTCGGTGTTGTCTGATCCATGTGTTTCTTCACCTCCATCAAAGAATTACAATCGTTTCAGTTTTGCAAGCTTTACGGCCAGTTTTTTGCTGCCGGCGTGGTCAAACCGCACGGCCTGAGCGCTCAAGCGCAAAGCGGAAAACATGTCGCTTTTTGAAGCGCTGCGGTTGTCCTTTCTGCTCGAAACTATGTCATGCTTCAGCATCATCCTGTTTTGCGCTTTCCGCTTGAGCGCTTTCCGCTTGAGCGCTTTGCGCTCGAACGCTTGAACGCTTGAGCGCTTTGCGCTCTGCGCTGGGTGCTGGTGTAGCCTGATACTGGTTTGTCGCCAACGTTTGCCACAGACTCTCCAGGTCATTCGGCGCATCATGTACCTGCCCTGTATGACCTATCACACGCCAGATGGCACGCACCGCCTGCGCACGAGTTTCGGGGGACACCGGCCACCAGCGCAAAAAGTAACGCTCCAGATGATAGCGTGGTGGATAGAGCGCCACTGCCAGCGCATCTTGCCGGTTCCACTCCTGCGGATTGCGTGCCAGCGCTGATTGTAACGCATGGATCGCATCCAGCGTTTCGCGGTAGGTCGCCTCGTGCAGGAACGGCGAGATCGGCCTGTTTTTCAGACAATGTAGGTGCAGATGCCGCTGTGAACGGGTGATCGCCACATACAGCAGACGCCGTTCTTCCTCCAGTCTCGCCCCTTCACCAAAGGGAAAGATACCGTCGTTGCAGTGCGGAATGAACACCACCGGCCACTCCAGCCCTTTCGCCCGAAAAACTGTCGTCAGGGTGACATACTGGTCGCCGGTCGTCACGCCATAGCCGGCCTGCTCCAGTTCTGCCAGATGTTGCATAAACTCCAGCGCGGTGCCGCGATTGCGGGCATAATCAATCAAGGCCTTGATTGTGGCGACACGCCCCTCACCAGTTTCGGGCAAGCCGCTGCTCTGGCGCAGATAGGCGCTATAGTGCAGGCGTGTGTCCAGTGCATCCAGCACCTGCGCGGCAGGTTGTTTGGGCAGCACCGTTGCCAACCAGGTCAGATCCTGCGCCAGACTTTCGATAGCATCCGTCAGATGCGTGTGATGCACATCCTTGCTGGCTACCCGTAGCGCCTGGCTCGGAGGCACTGACCGGTCAATGACGGTTGTCCAGACCTTCTCGCTCCACTCACGGCTGAGGTAGCGTTTCGGCTGGTTATACACGTTGCGCCAGGCAGCCTCCAATGCCATGATCTGCTCCGGCGGCAGATCGCGGCCCGCTTGTCGTTCATATTCCAGGTGGCCCAGGTGCAGATAGTTCATCAGGGTCACGACTTCCGAACGCTGGTAGAACGGCACACTGCCAACGATGCGATAGGGGATGTGCGCCTCAATCAGACAATGCTCAATAGAGGGGGTCTGGGCGTACACCCGCACCAGCACCGCCATGTGGGTGAGAGCCGTGCCTTGCTGGTGTAGGGCGGCAATTTCGGCCACCAGGCTGCGACCCACCGCCTCGTAGCCATCCTCGAAGGAGACAATTGTTGCACCATCGAAGCCCTGCGTCAGTCCCAGGCGTTTGGGTTGGCGCTGACGGTTATGTTCGATCACCTGATTAGCCAGCGCCACCTGCGAGGCCTTGCAACGAAAGTTCTCTTCAATCAGATACACCGGAGCCTGGTAGCGCTGTTGAAAACCCAGAATAAAGCGCGGTTCGGCCCCGCGCCACTCATAGATCGTCTGGTCGTCATCACCAATCGCCATATAGTTGCGTACCGGGAAGGTGATCACGTCCAGGATTTCGGACTGAGCCAGGTTGACATCCTGGAACTCGTCCACCAGCACGCACTGATACTGGCGGCGTGCTTCATCCAGCAGGTCAGGATATTGCATCAGCAGTTCCCAGCTGGTCATGAGCATATCATCAAAGGTAATCTGGCCTTGCTGCTGACGCACGGCCTCGAAGCGGCGATAGAGATCGAGATACCATTCGAGATTCGGTGGGGGTTGGGCCTGGGTTGCCACGGTCAGCGCCGCGGCTGGCAAGGCGCGCTGCTCGAGATCGGCATAGCGCAGGTTGCCTTTGCATGCCCCGACAAAGTTGAGGAAGTCCTCAATATCAATGGTATCCAACTCGGTACGATAGGCTACGTTTTGCTGACGGGCCTGGGCCAACGCCTGATAGAGAATGCTCCGCGAGCGGTCGGAACTATCCGAGTCATCGAAGGTGGCGACGGGCAGATAGCCACGCTGTTGTGCCTGGCGAATGACGCGGTAGCCCAGCGCATGCAGGGTCATCAGGCGCACGCCCGCACAGTGGCTCCAACGGCTCAACGCGGCACGAACATCCTGTACAGTGGCGCGGCTAAACGAGGTTGCCAGAATACGCTCGGCGGCGAAGATACGCTCACGCACCAGACGCTCAATACGATGCACCATTGCCGTGGTCTTACCCGCGCCAGCCACGGCAAACACGAGTGCCGGGCCGGTGTTGTGATTGACAATCGCCTGTTGTTGCTCGGTCAGCGGTTTGGCAGGTGCGACCATGGCGTTCTTTCCCAACATCAGGCAGTCATTCTGCCGCGTAGATCTGCGACACTCCCCTCGTCAACATGCACAATATGCTCAATAGCATTGGGGAGTGCGTGCAAGGCGGTGCGCAAGAAGGTGGGATAGAGGGTTATTTCCCGCAGGCGTGCCAGCGGTACCCAGGCAAAGAGGAGCGGTTGCCCATTTTCCTCTTTGCCGATGATGAGCTGGTCTTTTACATACAAGCGTGGATCGTCTGGCAGTGTCATCAACAAGTAGAAACTGACCTCGTGAAATGCCTTGTTGCGCTGGATAAAGAAGTTTTCGTTGACCCGGAGTAAGCGCTCGATCGGGATGTCAATGTCCAACTCCTCATGCATCTCGCGCCGAAGGGTGGCGCTGGTGGTCTCGAGCACCTCAGCCCGCCCGCCAGGAGGAAAATAGCATGGCTCGTTCGAGCCATGCGGCAGCAGCACATGCTGTTCGTACATGGCAATACCGGCGACACGATAGGTAAATCGGATCGATCCGGTATCAAGTGTAATCATAGTGCCTCTTTCTGAAATGTATCGGTGAGATCGGCAACGCGCCGATAACGCTGGTAGATGTCTTCCAGCAAGGCGGCATCAACCTGGGCCGCATTGCGGTAGATCTGTTTGTCGAGCATGCGGCTTTTCTCGCCGCCGGGCCAGATCCGCCACGAGTCGTTGTCGATCACGTCGGCCACCAGCAGCGCAGGCGGCGTGGAGGGGGTATCCGCCGTGGTATTGACTGCCCGGCCAAACTCGATTTTTAGATCGACCAGCGTCACATCGAGCCTGTTCCAGGCCTGTTCCAGCAGCACAAATACCTGAAGACCGATGTCTTGCATCTGCTGCACCTCGGCTTCTGTCGCAATTCCTTGCGCTATAATCTGTTCAGGCGTGATCAGCGGATCGTGGCGTGTGTCATCTTTCAAGAAGAACTCGACCAGCGGCGGTGCAAAGCGCGTCCCTTCGGCCAGTTCGGGATGCCGCTTGAGGTACGAGCCGGTCGCCAGCCGCCGTTGTACCACCTCCAGCGGGATCATCGTGCAGCGGCGGGCGATGGTCAACGCTGGTTCAGGCGCAGCGACAAAATGGGTGGCAATGCCCGCCCGGTTGAGCAGCATAAACACGTTGGCGGTGGTACGCCCGGCCAGCGCACCTTTACCTGCAATGACACTGCGCCGTAGCCCATCGCCGGCCGTAATGCCATCTTTATGCTGCAAGATGACCAGGTCTGGATCAGTAGGATGTGTATAGACTATTTTCGTTTTGCCCTCGGTCAGGATTGGCCCGAATTGCATCTTTCCCTCCTTCTGCTATTGAGCACAAAGCGGCGCTTTAAGCGGAAAGTGGCCCTATAATAAGGAACGACGAATGAACACTCCACTGAGGAGAGAGGAGTGAGGCGTGGAATGAGAACCCTCGCTCCTCTTCTCTCTCCCCTCACTCCTCTAGGTCAGATCAGTTTCGTTTCCGCGTAACTGCACGCCTGGTTGCTCCACCAGGTACCCCACCTGTCGTGCCTCTGGGACGGCAGACAGGGCATCTGCAACGGCATCAGCCGGAATGATGACCAGCATACCCAGGCCCATATTGAAAACGTGATAGGCCTCGGCATCGGGCAGGTTGCCAAGCCGCACCAGCAGATCAAAGATGGGCGGGATGGGCCATGTACCACGCTCGATCACCGCGCCCAGGCGCTGACTGGCACCATACGGCGTTGTTTGCCACACACGTGGCAAGTTGTCCAGCACCCCGCCGCCGGTAATGTGCGCCAGCGCCTTGATCGGAACGACCTGGCGCAGGGTTGTCACCTCTGCCAGGTATGAGCGATGAACCGCCAGCAGCGCCGCACCAATGCTCTGCCCCCCCAGTTCGGGTGGGCACGCAGCGTAGCTCGTTGTCTGCTCAACCAGACGGCGGGCGAGTGAGTAGCCATTCGTATGCAGGCCGTTGGCCGGCAGCGCCAGAATGACATCTCCCGGCGCAAGATCGCTACGTGGCAACAACTGGTCACGCGCCACCACACCCACGATGGTACCGGCCAGATCAAACGCGCCGGACAGATAGACGCCGGGCATCTCGGCAGTCTCGCCGCCGAGGAGCGCACAGCCCGCCGCCTGACACGCCCGTGCCACGCCGCCCACGATAGCCGCGATCCGTTCCGGCTCCAGGTGAGCGGTCGCAATATAGTCCAGGAAAAAAAGCGGGCGTGCGCCCTGAACGAGAATATCGTTGACACAGTGATTGACGAGATCCTGACCGATGGTATCGTAGCGATTCAGTGCTGCCGCCACCAGCGTTTTCGTGCCAACACCATCGGTACTGGCAACCAGCACGGGCGCTTCCGTGTCAGCCAGGGCCAGCGTCGCGTCAAAACAGCCGCCAAACGCCCCCATCCCCGCCAGTACGGCCGGGCCATGCGTAGCCCGCACCGCCGCCGTAATCAACTCCATCGCCTGGCTCGCGGCAGCGATATGCACGCCCGCCGCACTATAGTTCATCTCTGGCATCGTCTAGGCCTTCAACTCTGCAAGTAACCGCATATACGCCGCGCTATGGGCGTGAAACACATACTGCACCGGCAACACGGTCATTGTGCTGGCCCCAATAGTGCGCAAATAATCCAGGGCCGGAATCAGTTCATCCTGAGGCACAACCACATTCACCGCGTACCAGTTTGCACCATCCTCGGACTGGCTGGTCGCGTACTTATCCCACACCGGTGCAATGGTTGGCCCCCGCAAGCCAGCCAGTTCTGGGCGTGCGGTTACTCGCCGACCGACCGCTTCAACCGATTGACCGGCGATATTGGCGGTCAACGAGTAAAACAAGCGCCCTCGTTGCCGGGCCTCGATCAGTTCGAGCAGGTGCTGTACCAGGGCCAGGCGATCCGCATCACCGCGCAACGAGCGGCGACTCCCTATCAGACAGGCCTGCGAGCGCAGGATTGGCCCGCCCACAATTTTGAGCTGGTTATCCCGCAAGGCAGTGCCGGTTTCGGTAATATCGGCAATAATATCGGCATAGCCCAGGCCTGGCACCGCTTCGGTCGCGCCTTCGGAGGCGACCAGGCGGAAGGTATTGATGCCGTGGCTATAACAGAAGCGGCGCACCGTGTTCGGGAATTTGGTGGCAATCCGTAGGGGACGTCCCTGACTCTGTAGTTCCACGGCCAGGTCGGCCAGATCGGCCAGCGAACTGACATCGATCCATGTCTGTGGGACAGCAAAGACCAACTCAACTCGCCAGAAGCCCAGATCTTCATACAGTACCAGGAGGTCTTCATCGTCGTCGCGTTGCTCACAGACCAGATCCATACCGGTGATACCGACGTCGATCGATCCTTCCGCGACCTTCTCGACGATATCGGCCGCGCGGTGGAGCAGCACCTCGGTATTGGGCATGCCCCGCAATACGGCTGTATATTGACGCGGGTTCGCCCGTGAGATGCGCAGGCCGCAGCTTTCTAACAAAGCGACGGCACCATCATAACCAGAGCCTTTTGAAGGAATTGCCAATCGTAACATATCCTTGCTTCTTAAGGGGTAGGCACAGGGACATGGCCCTAATTCTTTGCTTTCGAGCGACCATCAACCAGATCGATCCACCACGCTTGTGCTGCTGCCTCTAATGATTTCTGCCCGTACCGCTCCAGATACGATTGATAGCGCCTACGCCGCCGCTCGTAGAGCGCCTGTAACGATGCCGGGTTGCCTTCGTTCAGCAGTTGTTCAACAGCATGGGTGATCCGCTCCACTGCTAACTCCAGCGTCGTGGCTCCCATCGAAGCCGACGCCAATCCGCGAGGGTCACGTCCGATCACCCCGCTTTCTTTCAGCGACAGTGGTTGTGTCCCCAATGCATCCAGATCCACGAGTTCTGGCCGCAGGGCCATCAACAACGACGTTTCCCACAGACCCGCATAATCGAGCATCTCCTCATCAACCAGCGCCAGGGGTGGCAGTACCAGCACCAGCAGATTACAGCGGGTGAGCGCCTGTTCGGCCGCCTCCATCAACACCAGTTCATGACCAGGCGTATAATGTCCCGTGATCACCACCACCACACGCCAGGCCGCCTGTGCCAGCCGGTTAAAAAGGGTATCCCACATCCGGCGCATAATGTCACTATGTACAGGGAGTGCGTCAGGGTGCGGCAGCGTTGTCACTGGCCACCAGGTGGTTGGCAATAACACACCGCCCACATGCCGGGCAACCCGCTCACTAACCGCCTCGGCCACGAAGCCTTCCAGTCCAAAGGGCAGGTGCGGCCCATGCCATTCTAATGCCCCCCAGGGCAGATAGGCAACGGGAACGACTGCGCGAATAGCAGATAGTTCATCAGGACGCAGATCGGTATAGCGCCCCCAGCGCGGCGTGGTTAAAGACATCGCGTTCTCCATTTCGTGTTGGTAGGTTTTCACGTTTCCGGCTTGGCACGTTCACAGGCAGAAAATAGGAAATAGCCGCCAGGAAAAAAATAGGGAGCCATTGGATCAGACTTCTACCTCCTATTTCCTATTTTTTTGCATAAAAATCTGTGAACGCAAAAGAAGGTGCGAACCTGCCGCCGGGTGCCGCTCAGAGTTCATCCAGGCGGCGGCGCTGTTCTTCGTGCGTGTGCAAGTTCCGCCAGACAATCTCGCCTTGCTCGCGCTCTTCCGTACCGACGATCGCAACATACTGAATATGGCGGCGGGCCGCATCGCGCAGGTTTACACTCACCGCCCGCCCGCGCACATCGACGGTCGCAATATATGATTGTTCACGCAGTCGCCGGGCAACCTGGAGCGCATAGGGATAATCGCTGTCATCAATGGCAACCACCAGTACTTCCGCCGGCGATTGAGTCGTGGGAAGGCTGACGCTGGCAGCCGCAATGCGTTCCAATCCATAGGCAAATCCCACTGCTGGTACCGCCTGGCGGCCCCCTAATGACAGCACCAGATCGTCATAGCGCCCACCACCACACAGTTGCATCTGGTTGGCGTCGTACAGTTCAAAAATCAATCCGGTATAGTATTGCAATCCTCGTCCCAGGCCAAAGTCGAGGATAATCCGCTCTTGTGGTAGATCATAGGCTACCAGCAGGGTTAGAATGGCCTCCAGTTCATCGAGTGCGATGGTGGGCAATTGATGCTCAAGCAGCAACGCGCTGGCTGCCGGGAGAGCATAATCAGGTGCACCGCGAATCTGGCCCAGCCGGGTCAACACCTCCAGCGCCTGCTCAATGCGGGGTTGCGCATCATCCCGGCGCAGTTTGCGTACCAGGCGGCTGACAATCGCCTCTGGCGCGCGCGTGCCATAGTTGAGCTTGATTTGCATGGCCTGCAACGTATGCAACAGCAAGGCTGTCGCCTGGGCATCATCCAGTCCTTCCAGGAGTGAAGGATCAAGGGGCAGATTATCCTGCTCACTATTGAGCTGTGCCCGCACCGTCTCGACACCCTGGGTGCGCATCCGCTCCAGGTTCCAGATCAGCAATCCCTGCGTGCGTTCGGCCAGGCCCAGACGAGCCAGCAAGCCGCGCACCAGACCGATGTGGCCGATAGTAACGTGATAATCGTGGAAACCAACCGCATCCAGGCCAGCACAGGCTAGTGCCAGCACTTCCGCATCGGCGCGGGGGGTCGGGCCACCAATCAGTTCGATGCCAACCTGTGTGAACTGGCGATAGGTAGCGCGCTGAGGACGTTCATAACGAAACACTGGCCCGCTATACCGCAACCGTAGTGGGAGGGGATGATCTTGCATATGGGCGATGTATGATCGGAGGATCGAGGCGGTCCATTCGGGGCGAAGTGCCAGATCGCGCCCACCGAAGCTAAACTCATACACTTTACCGACCAGTTCTTCGCCCAGTTTGCGCAAATAGAGATCCCGATGCTCAACAATGGGAGCATCAACGGCTGCATAACCGTGGCGCGCCAGCACATCTTCTACCGTTTTTTGTATAGACGACAGTTTATGGGCATCAGACGGCAATACGTCTCGCATGCCACGTACTGCTTCAATCGGTGTACTCACACTTATATCCTTACGATCGTAAACGGTGGTACAGATTGCACGCTGTATTGTACTCTATCCGGTCGCCAGGGACAAGCCAGGGGCATGCTTCGTTCTCCGCGCCTGCCAAGATGGACGATACCCATATCGCGTGGGCTGTTCTGGAGGGCCGTACCCCTTTCGGCCTGTTGTAGCGGCTTTGTGGCCACAACGGGCCAGAAAGAGGCGAACGTTGAACGGTGACGACCGCTGTTCATAAACCGCGTTGGCATACTCCAACAGGACTTCATTGCGGCAGTGATGCGGGAGCCGATTGAGAACCGAGGAGCGAGAACCGAGGAGCGAGATGAGAGAACCCTCTATTCTCACTCCTCGCTCCTCTTCCCTCACTTCTCGCCAGCGCCGTGCCTCCCTACCCAGGGGATGTCTTGTTGTAGAGGGGGATACACAATTATGACATGACATCTTGCCAGAAAGGAGATAAAAAGGTAAGATCATGGCGTACCCATACCCAGCACCCGCAATCCTGCACGGGATCGTTGTTTATATAGCAATTTTATTCTCATTGTAAACCTGGACTCGGATTCTGCACAACTGAATTCAGGATAGCAATCGCCACTGCTCCTAGAACAAACCAGTACCAGATGCTACACGAGAACAGGAGTAATGACCTGTTGATTTCAGCGGAGATCTGGTGTCATACTTCAGTCAGTGCTGGTATTTTTGTTATCAGTGAAGCCTGAAACGAGATAGAAACAATGAAGTGAGAACGAGCGTGTGAAGGAGAGATGATGATGACACATATGCTACTGCTGGTTATTTCAGCCATATGGGCCGCAACGTTGATTATTCACACCCGACGTCTGTTGCGGCTGGCAAAGGTGGCCCGGTTACAACGTGCAACACGTTTGCGTACAGGGTTAAATCGGATCTGGTGGTGGCTTGGCCAGGATGAATTCTGGCACGATGTGCAGGCCGATGGGCTACGAGCGGTGGAACTCACATTAATGATCTTCCTGGTCGCCTGGGGCCTGAACCTTTGAAAGGGCGGATAGTTCGGGCAGGAACGGCCTGAAGTGTGCCGGGATCGCCGCCTTTAGATCGAGCGGTTGACCCGTAATCGGGTGCGATAGCTGTAACCGGACGGCGTGCAGCAGATGGGCTGTCAGCACCTGGTGGCGAAAGACATCCGGGCCACCATAACGTGTGTCCCCCAGCAGCGGGTGCCCACAGGCTGCCAGGTGCAGCCGGATCTGGTGTGTACGCCCTGTATACGGACGGGCATAGATGATCGCGTAGTCTCCCAGTGGTTGCACGACCTGAAAATGGGTATGGGCCAGTTGGACTCGCCCGCCGGTTGGTAACTCTCGACCAACCTGTTCCTGGTCATACAACCGCCAGTGCCCCCCGCGTGAACGCCCGTGGCCGGTGCGCATCTCAAACACCGTATCAGCCGGCTCGCCGACGCAAACACAGAGATAGGTTTTGTCTACAGCACCATTGGCAAAAGCGGCCTGGAGCGGTGCGTTGGCAGAGGGATCTTTCGTGCAGAGCAAGACGCCTGATGTGTCGCGGTCAAGTTGATGCGCCAGATGCAGCCGTGGTGGCACACCGTCGCGGAGTGTCAGCATATGGATAAGCGCTGCTCGCACATTGCCCTGTGTATCCCATGGTGTCGGGCCGGTATACCATCCCGCACGCTTGTTGAGGGCCAGCAGCCACTCGTCCTCATAGCATATATCTGTGGCTGTTATTGTGACCGGTGCATACTCCCCATCTGGGGGACGATGCAGCCGTAGGATCGCGCCGGCGGGTGCAGGGAGTGTGGCATCCTGTACCCGCTGCTGATCGAGCCAGATACCGCCATGAGCCAGCAGGTGCTCCAAAGCTGCCCTGCCCAACAACTCCTGCACCAGGCTGGCAATCGTCCGCCCAGCGTAAGGTGTGGTAATAGGTAAGGTGATACGAGCGGAGCCTCGCACATCAATCGCCACTGTTCGCTCGTTCTTGTCTGGCATAAGGCCTTTCGCAGATCTGTTCCTGTTCCGCAGAAATGTACAATGTTGCGTCTCGCGCCCGCTCTTACCAGGTTCGCGCAGAGACAGGTGACACTATATTCTAGCATAGCTCGTCCATGTCTCCTGTTACGTGAAGTATCTCAAGGCTATGAGCGCTTCAGATTCAGCGGCTCTGGCAGACGCAACAGAATGAACTCGTTGTCATCGGGGGCAATACCAGGGCGTCGTCCCGAACTGAAGGGATAGTTGTTGTCATTGACAACGATCAAGGTGCGGCGATTAACAGGATAGACAGCCTCAATGGTTACAAACGGAAAGGTAAAGCGTGATCCCAGTCCAACCGCCCCGGGTTCCTCACGGGTCAGGCCACGCTTATCGGTAATAGACAACAGATCAACAAGGAGCGTCTTCTGTAGGGTACGATCCGCGTCGATTAAACGCAGATCGATCTGGTAGATACGCTTGAATGCTGCTTCGCGGCCCTCCTTGCTATCACGCTCAATAACGAGCAACTCATGATCGTTGATTGCTGTCAGTTCACCAATTGCATGGCCCGGATCGCTCATAGGATAAAACCAGTAGTTACCGGTATATTGCTTTGTTGCCAGATCGAATTCCTGGATGAGCAAACGTGTGCGTACTGGATCATCAAACAGGGCACCTTCGAGCATAGGATAGAGTCTGGTGCCTGCCGGGTTGATCGCCATCCCTTCAAATCCACGACTGCCGGGTAAATTGGCAGCGGCACGACGGGCATCGTGATCAGGGAGATTGCGAAAATCCGGGTGTTCCGGTGCCTGGATAAAGGCCTGTCCCCGTGCAAATGGTGTCAACACAGCTGGATAAGGTGTCGGAATAGGTGGTGACAGGAGACGACCGTTGATGTCGGTATGCAGCAAGTAGGGGCCGAATTCTTCGCCAAACCAGAAGGTTCCATCGGGAGCCAGGCGAAAGGACTCCAGGTCAAAATCGGCACCGGTCAGAACACGATCCGTGTGTTCATTGATAATCGGGAAGGGTATCAACCGATCGGGATCGCTCAATTCAGTATATCCCACCACATCGACAGTGCCCCGACTAAAATCGGGCTTGACTTCATACCAACGCAAGCGATAATCGGGGCTATTTGCCTTTGAGCCAAAACCATTGTCGGACATAACGAGGTAGTTTCCATTCCACTTGCGCAGGATGGCGCTGAACCCCTGGACAGGCTGGTTGGTAAATGGGGGTGTCCGACCATTTGCACCCTGAATGGCAAAGCCGGAAGGGGGACCGGGCGCAAAAGTATCAGCCGGTAACACAGCAAACCCCTCCAGCGTCACATACGGTGGCTTCCCATTTCGAGCCTGAGCAACCGGTAATGTCAGCAGCAATGTCAACAACATACATACACCCACAATACTGAGGGGTCGTGCAAACCATGGTGATAACGAACGAAGCATCCAGGGCTCCTTTCTTTATGCAGTTAAAGGGATCTAGAAAGTTAAGCAAGAGGTGATGGCGGCAATTCTAATACAGGTTTGTTATCGATAGATAAAGATTGCTTTAAGGTTGTATTAACCTCAATAGGAATCTAAAGAAACGGTGCTTTGTCAGTGCGCTTGCGGAGCAGGGGCATCTGCAAGGGTGTGCCGCACGTCTTGCGCCGGGTACGTGGCCGCATACCCGGCGGGTACCGTTAGGGGAGCGATCAGGGAGTGCTGATTACCCGATCCGCATCGTCGCAACGCGGTGATCGGCAAAGCCGCAGGCGCGGTAGAAGGCCATGGCATCGGGGCTACCCTGCGTGGTATCGATATGCAGGATAGGACAACGGCGCGATTGGGCCAACCGCACTGCAGCCTCGATCAGCGCCTGCCCCAGACCCTGCCGCCGGTAGCCCGGTGCCACCGCCAGTTCATCCACGGTTGCGCGCCAGCCCACCAGCGTCTGCCGAAAAGACATAGCAATAAATCCGGCCACGACTCCGCTGGCTTCAGCCACCAGGATGGGCCGATCAGGATCGTGCAGACGGTCATGAAACAGGGCATCAGTCAGTACCCCTGGAACTTCATTGGCGGCGCTGCTGTCCGGTAAAAATGGCAGCAATTCCTGGATATAGCGATCATCATAATACTGTGCCCGTCGCACCAGCACCCCCTGCTCGGTCTGGAGCAGCACATCGGGTTGCACCACCGATAGGCGTTCCTGGTGTCGCCAGCGTTCAATCGCCTGCAGGTGTGTCCGAAAAGCCATGGGGGATGGCAATGCATCCACCGGAAAGACCCCGACATCAATCGCATCATCGCCCGCCTGTAGCTCGCCCCCCTGCACCGTCGCCGCATAGATAATCACCAGTCCACTGGAGGTATGATCGCCATAGGAATAGACCCCGATCAAGTACTGCGTCTGTACCAGCAACCCGGTTTCCTCAAAGCATTCGCGTATGGCCGCTTCTTCCGCTGTTTCGCCCATTTCCATATACCCGGCGGGCAAACCCCAGTAGCCAGCGCATGGCTCAAATTTACGGCGAACGAGGACAATACCTGCATTCTGTTGCACCACAACACCAACCGCCGGGACGGGATTGCGGTAGTGAACATATCCACATGCAGGGCAGACCTCGCGGGTACGTCCTTCCACCAAGCGTTGCTCCATGGTCGCTCCACAGCGGCAGCAGTAATGTTTCAACATGATCTCGGAATCCTTACCTGTGTAGCAATTGGTAGTCAACCATATTGTACTCTGCCACGAAGTTGTGTCAACACTATAGCGTATACAATGAGTTCCATCTTCGTCTGTGTGTACGTTATCATAGCCATGTCTTGCTGCCGCATGCTGCATTTTACCGCAGTGGGCTGATGTCCACTCCAGAGTAGCGAGGCGGCACATTGCGGGTGCCCACAAGGGATGCTGGATGCCAATAGAAACACTGGAAGGAGCAGTGCTTTGCCAGACCACCCCATCGAAACAGGTACCCTGTAACTATATCGCCGATCTTATGCTATACTAGGCGCACTGCAGTTATATACCGCAAATCTCGTACTCGTTCCGGGGGACGGTTCGCCAGCGAAAGTAGCTGAGGCCATAGGCTCTCACAAAACATTGGCACCGGAAGAGGTGCGGCCCTGCCAGACTGCCCCACCGGAACGGGTACAAGTAGAGTTCTGGCTTGAAGTCTGAATAGCACTCATCCTGGCTCAAGCCTGAACTCCGGTTCTGTACAACTCATTTGGGATTGGGATAACATCGTATCGTCGCATGTGGGGAAAGCGACCAGGAGGAATGATCACCGTAAACGAGATGGATTCAAGCGCATGGACTCCGGTGCGCTTTCGTGCTGGAGTTGACGAGGTGGAGGTTCTCTGCCGCAGGGCGGAGGGAACGGTTCAACCGCACCAGGCCGCGCGCCTGAGGCTGATAAGAGCCGGAAAATCGAGTGATCAGCGGATGCCTCCCAGGTGTGGACACCACCTGTAAGCGTTGCGCAACGCCTCCCGGTGACGGGCCAGGACAATCTGCAACGTTGTGAACCACCCCATTCCTTTGATTCCCCAATAGTGCCATATGTAGTGCTGCGCGCCTTGCGGTGCATATTGCTGCGCATTGCGTCGCGCACCGCACGGCCGCATTTTTAACGCAAAGGCGCCGAAGCGCAAAGCGCAAAGCAAAACACGTGACCTGTTGTGGAGACCTTGCATGGCTTGTGGAGACGTTGCGCTGCAACGTCTCTCAGACCGCTTCTTGCTTAAAAGAGCGACCTGTTTTTCGCTTTGCGCTTTGCGCTTCTTGTTTAAAGGAGCATAACTTTATGTGTGGAATAGTGGGCTACATCGGTTCGCGGTCAGCGACGGAGATCGTCATTGGTGGATTGCAGCGGCTGGAGTATCGCGGCTATGATTCGGCGGGCATTGCCATTTACGATCCCGAACTTGGCTTGCAGCTTTGCCGTAGCACCGGCAAGCTGGGGCGGTTGGTTGAGCGCCTACAGAGCGACTGCCCGGCACAGGGCAACATCGGGCTGGGCCACACGCGCTGGGCGACCCACGGTGGCGTGACCGAGGATAACGCGCATCCCCACCGCGACCAGGACGGAGAGATTGTGGTCGTCCAGAATGGGATTGTCGAGAACTATCTGGAGCTAAAAGGACGGCTGATCGAGCAGGGCCATACCTTTCGTTCGCAGACTGATACCGAGGTGATTGCGCATCTGGTGGGCGTGTATTACCGTCAGAGCGGCTCGCTGGAGCAGGCGGTGCGCCTGGCACTGGGCGACCTGCGCGGCGGCAATGCGGTGGTCGCCATGAGCATCCGCGAGCCGGATAAGCTGGTGGCGGCGCGGCTGGGTAATGCCGGAGGTGTGGTGATTGGTCTGGGAACAGACGAGTATTTTATCGCATCGGATATGCCCGCCATTCTCGATCACACACGTCAGATGCTGTTTCTGGAGAGTCGTGAAATCGCCGTCGTGTCGCGCGACGAGGTTCGTATCAGCACGTTCAAAGGCGCACCGGTGCCGCATATCCCCACGACTATGAATTGGGATCCGGTGGCGGCGGCAAAGGGCGACTACAAACACTTTATGCAGAAGGAGATCTATGAGCAGCCGCGGGCGTTGATGGACGTGCTACGCGGACGGATCGACCAGGAGGGTGGGACGGTTCACATTGAGGATTTGCGCCTGACCGATGCCGACTTGCGCCAGGTGGATCAGATCTATGCGGTCGCCTGTGGCACGGCCTGGCATGCGGCGCTGGTGAGCAAGTTTATGATCGAGACGCTGGCACACGTGCGTGTAGAGGTCGATTATGCCAGCGAGTTTCGCTACCGTCAGCCGTTGCTGAACGAGCGGGCGCTGCTGCTGGCGATCTCGCAGAGCGGCGAGACGGTGGATACGCTGGCGGCGATGGAGGAGGCGCGGGCGCAGCAGGTGCGGAGTGTGGCGATTGTGAACGCGATCGGCAGCCAGGCGGCGCGCCTGGCCGATGGCGGGCCGATCTATCTGCACGCCGGGCCGGAGATTGGCGTGGCTTCGACCAAGTGCTTCACCAGCATGCTGGTGGCCTGCTATCTGTTTGCGCTGCGGCTGGGCCAGGCACGCGGCACCTTGACGCCAGCACAGGTGCGCGAACATATCCAGGCGCTGATCGAGTTGCCCGGCAAGGCGACCCAGACTTTGGAGCAGACGGCGGCGCTGTGTGCGCAGTTGACCGAATATTACTATCACGCCAGCGACGCGCTCTACCTGGGGCGGCAAATCAACTACCCGATTGCGCTGGAGGGCGCGTTGAAGCTCAAGGAGATCAGCTATATTCACGCCGAGGGCTACCCGGCGGGCGAGATGAAGCACGGGCCGATTGCGCTGATTGACGATGCGTTGCCAGTGCTGTGCATTGCGCCCCGCGACGCAACCTACGAGAAGATGTTGAGCAATATCGAGCAGGTCAAGGCACGCGGCGGGCATGTGATTGCGATTGCCAGCGCGGGCGATGCGCTGATAGCGACGAAGGCCGATCACGTTATTGGCATCCCCGAAACCAACCCGCTGCTGACGCCGGTGCTGGCGGTGCTGCCGCTCCAGTTGCTGGCCTACAACATCGCCGTCCGCCGTGGTTGCGACGTGGATCAGCCGCGCAACCTGGCGAAGAGCGTGACGGTGGAGTAGGGGCATGTTTAAGCGCAAAGCGGTCTGAGCGCAAAGCGAAAAACCGGTCGCTCTTTCTCGCTTTGTGCGTTCCCTTTCTGCGCAAAACCCTATCACGTCGTACCATTCCCCTGTTTGTGCTTTGCGCTTTGCACTGTGCCAGCCGTAGGGCACGGCTCCGGCGTGCCCACCGCCGTGCCCGGTTCAGGGGATGGGTGGGACGCGGACACGGCAAGGGGGCGTCTCGTTCCCGACCACCCGCCCGCGCCGCGCCCCGGAGAGACGCGCTCCCATGCCAGCCGTAGGGCACGGCTCCGGCGTGCCTACCTACC
>Ga0308417_1000247_pt1 | contig 40019 bp, 23 predicted proteins | sample HotsprSampleOS65_FD_203528 | JGI IMG/M metagenome (GOLD analysis project Ga0308417, IMG submission 203528) | Hot spring phototrophic mat microbial communities from Octopus Spring, Yellowstone National Park, Wyoming, United States - 20090730_OS65 ...
CCTGCTCCGACGGCGCAACCCGCCGCAACCGAGGACACGACCGCAGAAGAGATTGATGAGCATGATCGCCAGCGGCAGCGCGAGATGGATTCCTTGCGCCGCAAGTGGGTGGTCAGCCTGGCAATCGGGGCGGTGATGATGGTGATGATGTACATCCCCATGGGCGTTGACATGCTGCTGATCGCGCCGCTGATGCTGATTGCGGCGACGGTGGTGCAGTTCTGGGCCGGGCGGGTGTTCTTTGATGCTGCCTGGGCTGCGGCCAAACATGGGAGTACCAACATGAATACGCTGGTCGCCATTGGCACCGGCTTTGCCTATGGCTACAGCGCGTTTGTCACCCTGTGGCCCACACTGGCGCTCGAATGGGGCTTCCCGTTCCATCTCTACTACGAGAGCGCGGTCATCATTATTGCGCTGATCTTGATGGGCCGCTGGCTGGAAGCACGGGCGAAAAAGCAAACTAGCGCGGCGATCAAGGCGCTGATGGGTTTGCAGGCGCGCACTGCCCGCGTGATCCGCAATGGCGTGGAGCACGATGTGCCCATTGCAGCCGTGCAGGTAGGCGACCTGGTGCGCGTACGTCCGGGTGAGAAGGTGCCGGTTGATGGCATCATCACCGAGGGCCGCTCGGCACTGGACGAGAGCATGCTGACCGGCGAGAGCTTGCCGGTGGAGAAGGGCGCGAACGACGAGGTGATCGGCGCAACGCTCAACAAAACGGGTAGCTTTGTGTTTCGCGCTACCCGCGTGGGTAAGGACACAGCGCTGGCGCAGATCGTGCGCCTGGTGGAAGAGGCGCAGGGATCGAAAGCACCGATGCAGCGCCTGGCCGATACAATCTCTGGCTACTTCGTGCCAGTGGTGCTGGTGCTGGCGGCGGTGACGTTTGGGATCTGGCTGGTGTTCGGGCCACCGCCAGCATTGATCTATGCCCTGACAACCTCAATTGCGGTGTTGATTATTGCCTGCCCCTGTGCGCTGGGCCTGGCAACCCCCACCGCGATCATGGTCGGTACCGGCAAGGCCGCCGAGAACGGCATTCTCATCCGCGGCGGTGAGGCGCTGGAACAGGCACGACGCATTAATACGATTGTACTGGATAAAACCGGCACGCTGACACGCGGCAAGCCCCAGGTAACGGCGATTGTGCCCGCTGAGGGCCAGAGCGGGCGCTGGTCAGCGGATGACCTGCTGCGGCTGGCGGCCGCCGCCGAGGTTGGCTCGGAGCATCCACTGGGCGAGGCGATTGTGGCGCGGGCAAAGGAGCAGGAATTGGAACTGGCTCCAGCCACCAACTTCAGCTCGATCACCGGCAAGGGCATCCAGGCGATGGTTGAGAATCGGGCCGTGGCGCTGGGCAACCGGGCGCTGATGGAGCAACTGGCGGTGCCGCTGGATGGCCTGGTGGCGCAGGCGGATACACTGGCGCAGAATGGCGCAACGCCGATGTATGTGGCGGTTGATGGCGTGGGCGCGGGCTTGATCGCGGTGGCTGACACGCTCAAGCCCGAGTCGCGGCTGGCGGTGGAGCAGATGCAGGCGCTCGGCCTGGAGGTGTGGATGCTGACCGGCGACGACCGCCGCACAGCCGAGGCGATTGCCCGGCAGGCGGGTATCACGCAGGTGATCGCCGAGGTGCTACCAGAGCAGAAGGCCGATCAGGTACAACAGTTACAGGCCGAAGGCAAGATCGTCGCCATGGTCGGCGATGGTATCAACGATGCACCAGCGCTGGCGCAGTCCAATCTGGGCATTGCCATCGGCACTGGCACCGACGTCGCCATGGCCGCTTCAGACATCACGCTGATCGGCGGCGACCTGCGCACCATCGTCACCGCGATTGCACTCTCGCGCAAAACGGTGGGGACGATCAAGCAGGGGTTGTTCTGGGCCTTTGCCTACAACACGGTCTTGATCCCGGTTGCCATGGGTATTCTCTATCCGTTTTTCAATATTTTACTCGATCCGATCCTGGCAGCGGCAGCGATGGCGATGTCAAGCGTGAGTGTGGTGACGAACGCACTGCGGTTGCGCAGCTTCCGCCGCCCGGAGAATGCCGAGGCCATTTTACATCCGCCGCTGCGCGAGCGCGTGGGCGAGTATGCCTTCCTGGGTGGCATTGCCGCCATCGCGCTGCTGGTAGGCGCAATTTCGCTGGCCCTATCGCAGCCGCATCACACCCACCCGCCACAGGCGCTGGCGATGCCTGCCGGTGCGCATACGGCATCACATGCGCATAATGCGGATGAAGATGTGCATGCCGAGGCACGAGTTGCTCCTGATGCGCACGTGGACATGCAGGAGCAGGGCATGGCAGCAACATTCAACGATGCAGCCGATACAACCACGACGACTGTTGCGCCTGATGTGGCCGAAGTCCAGGTGCAACTGATAGCGCCGACGACAATCGAAGCTGGCCTACCAGTGCCGATCACCTATCAGCTTACCGATGTACAGCAGAACGCGCCGCTGATGGATGTCGTTATCAATCATGAACAGCCGTTGCACCTGATTGCGATCAGCCAGGATCTGCAGCAGTTCCTGCATGTACATCCGCAACCCACCGGCAAACCAGGCGAATATGCGCTGGATATGGTCTTTCCGACCGATGGCGTGTACTGGCTGTATGTCGAGTTTATGCGCGCCAATGGGCAAGAAGTACGACAACGCGATGAACTGGTCGTTGGTACGCCTACCACTGTGGCGCCTGATTTGATGGTTGATCTGGCTCCGCGAACAATTGGTGATCTGCGGGTGACGTTGATCGGGGCCGAAGACGTGGGGATGGAAACGCCAGCACACATGCTACTGCGGGTTGAGGATGCGCAGACTGGTGCGGGGATTACCGAGCTACAGCCCTATTTGGACGCACCGGCGCATATTGCCATCGTGAGCGCAGACGGCACGACCTTCGCCCACACGCACGGTTTGATCGATGGCGATGATGATCATGGTGCGCATGGTGCTGAGGGGCACGACACAGACAAGAGGGAAAACGCGGTGCACACACACAGCGCAACCAGTGACCGCTTTGGCCCGGAGATTATCATCCATCACCCGTTTGATGCACCAGGGATGTATAAGATCTGGGTGCAGTTTCGCGACCAGCGGGGCGAGGTCATCACCGTCGCTTTCGTGACCGAAGTGCGGTGAGGCGGGAGGCGCGGATGCCAGCAGTCTCACGCCTCCGCGCCTCTGTTTTTAACGCAAAGACGCGAAGGCGCAGAGTTGTTTATATCCGCCCATCACTGCTAACCAGGTAATATGGTGCTGTATATACTCCACGTCCACCTCCTTTACGTCTTTGTCGCTCTGCACTTTTAAATTAAAGCCAGAGCGTCCACTGCACACCTCGCGTCCTACCTCCGCGCCTTTTTGTCTCTTCCCCATGCAACCACATATCATCTTTGCGTCTTTGCGTTAAAACAAGCGCGTCCACCGCGCCACCGCGCCATCGCGCCACCGCGCCACTTCGCCTCTGCGCCTCTGCGCCTCACGACCCTCCCAGCACCGCCTCAATCGCCTCGCCAACGATAGTGACGATGCGGTCGAGTTGTTCGGTAGGCGTGATCAGTGGCGGGGCCAGGCAGATCACGTCACCGCGCACGCGGGTATACAATCCACGCTTGAGCATCTCTTTGGCGAGGCGCGGGCCAACTTGAGCGGAAGCAGGGAATTCCTGGCGTGCCGCCTTGTCTGCAACGATCTCGACCGCCGCCAGCATCCCCCGTCCGCGCACCTCACCCACCACCGGCAGGCTCTCCAGCGTGCGCAGTCGCTCCAGCAGGTAGTTGCCCATCTCCGCCGCTCGTGCCACCAGACCTTCTTGCTCGACCAGTTTGAGGTTAGCCAGCGCCACCGCGCAACTGGTTGGATGGCCGGAATAGGTGAAGGCGTGCATCCAGCGCTGCTCCGGTGGCACGCTGTGGATCGCCTGGCGGATCTTGTCCGACACCCCGATGCCGCCCAGCGGAACATAGCCGCTGGTAATTCCCTTGGCAAACTGCATAATATCCGGCTCGATGCCCCAGTGTTCCAGGCCAAACCACTTGCCGCTACGCCCGAAGCCGGTAATCACCTCGTCGCTCAACAGCAACACATCGTACTGGTCACAAATGGCACGGATGCGCGGGAAATAATCTTCCTGAGGAATGATCACCCCGCCCGCACCCTGGATTGGCTCAGCAATAAAGGCGGCCACCGTGTCCGGCCCCTCGCGCAGGATCGCCTCTTCCAGCAGATTCGCCGCCGCCACGCCGGGGCTGGTGTGGGCATCGCCGCCCTTGAAGTAGTAGGGATAAGGCGACTCGATGTGTAAGAAGTTGGGCACGCGTGGCTCAAACATTGGCCAGTAGATCGGCATACCGGTTGCACTCATCGCCGCCAGCGTGACACCGTGGTAAGCCAGCTTGCGCGAGATAACCTTGACCTTATCGGGCTTCCCCTGCGTTTTCCAATAAAAGCGCGCGGTCTTGATCGCGCTCTCGTTCGATTCTGCACCGCCGCTGGTGAAAAAGAAGGTGTTGATCGAAGGATAGCTCAGTTCGCTCAGGCGCTCGGCCAGTTCGATCACGCGCAGATTGGAAAAGCCGGTATAGGATGAACTGAAGGCCAGGGTACACATCTGCTGCATAGCTGCCTCGGCCAGCTCGCGCCGCCCATGGCCCACATTCACGTTCCACAGCCCGCTCAACCCGTCAATGACTTCGTTACCCTCAATGTCGATCAGCAACGCTCCACGCCCCTCGACCCAGATGCGTGGTGTCTGGTGATCGTCAGGATGGTACAGTGGGTGCAGCAGGTGCGCGAGGTCGGCCTGGATACACTCGGTTGCATCATACATTGGTTATTACTTATCCTTTCTTTCGTCTTTATTAGTACAGGTTCCTCAGAGAGGCGTAAGGCGTAAGGCGTCTCGCGTCCTTGCCTCATAGCCTCTTTTTTAACGCAAAGACGCAAAGGTGCAGAGGAAGAGAGTTGCCTGTTTCCTGGCATTGCTGCTGATCAGGTAGTGTATGGTGCTGCATTTCCAACCTCCACCCCCTTTGCGTCTTTGCCACTCTGCGCCTTTGCGTTAAAAGAGCGTCCATCCGCCACCTGCTGCCTCGCGCATTCTCGCGTCACTCCCGTCTGGCAAAGGCAAAGATGCGATAGTTGTCGGCGGTTGTTGTCAAGCAAGATCGTGGCCCGCAACTCAAAGCGCCCCTCTGCTCAAAGCGCCCCTCTGCATTATCGTTGCGTACCTTATCACTCAATATCATACTACCAGATGAACGCAACTCGGCTATCTCATCCCCGACACTGATGTTACACACTGTTAGCTGAGAGGCACGAGGTGCCGTCGTGCGTCCCACTGGGGTGCGGGCGGGCATGGCGAACGCGGGTGCGCGTCCCACCGGGGCGCGGGCGCGGTGGAGCGTATCCCTGGTGCGCGCTTGTGCGCGCTCCTCTGGAGCGCAGGCGCGGGGAGGCATCCTCACGACGGGCGGCGTCTCGGCGTGCGGTGCACCCGGCACGGCCGCGGGCACGCCGGAGCCGTGCCCTCCATGCCACACACGACAAAGCGGGCGCGGTGGAGCGTATCCCTGGTGCGCGCTGGTGTGCGCTCCTCTGGAGCGCAGGCGCGGGGCGGGCGGGATGGGGTATGGGCCGTCCCTGGCATACCACACAGCCTGTCACCTTTCCTTCATCCATCCACCTGGTAAAAATCCAGTTACAACTACGTCTATAATAGATAGGCAACGTTCACCTGGAGCGGTTCAGTGGGAGTCTCTCTCTGTTCAACTGACAGTCTCGTCGAAGAGTCACACCTCCAGGTCGCTGACTCACTGCTTACACAAGGAGATGTTTCGATGCTGCGATTCAAACCAGGGTATCTGCGCTACTGGTGGGTGTTACCGTTCGTGCCCTCTGGTCTATTGCTGTTGTGGCTGATCTGGCCCGCGTTTGACCCGCGTCTGCCGGCCAGTCCAGACAGTGCACTGCAAAATCCAGTTCACTTCTGGCTGATTACGGTTGCGGGCCTGCTGTGCCTGGGAATTGGCGCACAGATGAGCAGTGCTGCCCACCGCCGCAATGATGCGCGCGTATTTTTGATTGCGCTATCGGTTGTCAATTCAGCCGGTGCGTTGCTGTTGCATGCACTGTCAACACCCACGATGCTCATCCCTGAACGTAATGTCGGATTTATCCTGGCGGCACCCGTGGGTATGCTCCTATCTGCGATCTTTGCCGCAGCCAGCGCCACCCGCCTGGTTGAAGAGCAGGCATCTACTATCATGGCTTACCAGGGCATATTGCGCTCCGGGGTGATCGTGTTCTGGGTGATCTTTGGTGGGGCCGCCCTCCTGCAACTGCCTCCCTTTGCGTTCTTGCCCAGTCCCGATGCCGTCCAAACACCACTTATGTTTTGCATCATCGGCCAGACGCCGCTGCCCACACTACAGTTCCCGGTCACCGCGATGCTGCTGGTGGGTACCGCATTGTCTGGCTGGACAACCTATCGCTATCTGCAACTCTATCGTCAGCGCCGAACTGTAGTGCTGTTAGGGCTGGTTACCACTTTTGCGCTCCTGACACTGGTTATCTTGAGCGTGGGCCTGTCGCGCACCTGGCATGCCTCCTGGTGGCTATGGCATGCACTGATCGTGGTGGCCTATGGCTTGCTGGCCTACAGCATCTATCACCAGTTCAGGCAAGAGGGCAGCACCAGGATTATTTTTGATAGCTTATACCTGGAAGAGACGATCAAGACCATCCGCCAGGAATATACCAGCGCCCTGGAAACGCTGGTGGCTGCGTTTCAGCAACGCGCGCAGGCGCCCTCTGATGACCCAGACGAACCGGTGGCCGCCCAGGTTGCCGAACGCTTCGGATTGAGCAGCGGTCAAACACAGGTACTGGAACAGGCGGCAGCGGCCCTGGCTGGGGAACGGGAGCAGATTTCGCGGCTGGGAGCGCTGGTGGCCATAGGCCAGGAAGCCAGCGTTATTCTGGATGAAGCGCAGTTGTTGCAGCGAGCGCTCATCCTGACCAATCAGGCCTTTCAGCACGACCAGATCAACGTGGCGCTGGTGCAGGAAGGTCAGCTCCAGTTCCTGCCGCAAGATATACCGCCAGGAGCGACCCTACCTCGGCCATTAGCCGCAGAACGCTACCAGACCTTGCGCAACCAGGCGATCCAGACTGCGCAACCGGTGGAGGACGGTGGGCGATTTGTCATTCCGTTGCTGGTCAAAGGCCATGTTGCGGGCGTGCTGGAGGCGCAGCGCCAATCGGGTTCGTTTGCCGAACGTGATCGCTGGCTCCTGCGCTCACTGGCGACCCAGCTCTCGATTGCGCTCGAAAATACACGCCTGTACCGGCAGATTGACGTTCTCTTTCGGCAATATATGCCCGCCAGCGTTGCCACCACCTTGCTGGCCGACCCGTCGCAGGCCGCACTGGGCGGCGCAGTGCGCGAAATCAGCGTTCTCTTTGCCGACTTGCGTGGCTTCACCACGATCTCCGAGCGCATGTCGCCGCCACAACTCGTGGCACTGTTGAACCGCTATTATGGTGTGGCGTCGCAGGTAGTGCTTGAGCAGGGCGGTACGATTGACAAGTTTATGGGCGATGCGATGATGGCACTATTTAACGCACCGGTCTATCAGCCCGATCATGCGCTACGGGCGGCGCGGGCAGCGCTGGCGATGCAGCATGCGATTGCGCCGATTATCGCCGAGTCTCGCGATATGCCGCAGTTTGGCATCGGTATCAACACCGGGGAGGCGCTGGTGGGCAACATTGGGAGCGAGAGCATTCGCAACTTTACCGCCATTGGTGACACGGTCAACCTGGCCTCACGTCTGCAAACCCGCGCCGACGGTGGCAAAGTACTGATCAGTAACAGCACCTATGCGCAGATCAAGGACATTGCCAGGGTACAGTCGCTGGGAATGATTCAGGTCAAGGGCAAGCAAGAGCCGCTTGAGGCTTATGTGCTGATTGACTTGTGCGAGTAGTGGGTTGACCACTGGCAATGACCGCTCAATAGCGCCCTGTCCACCTGACCAGCTTGACAATATGCTTAGAATGGTATTATCAGCGATGATCGCTGAGCTGCGCTCTGCTCGCCTGTCGGATCGTTAACCTGCAATGGGGTAGGCCAGGTTCATGGCGGAGGGTTTCGCGATACGATACATAGAGAAGATCGGAAGCCAGGTACAACCAGGGCCTTGTTTTGCATAAACGTGAAGATATGGCCTTCGGTGGACAGATAATCGAGGAAGGCAGACACTGCAGCCCTACCCGACTCGTACGGGTGGTGCTGTTATGATCGTAGAATTCGATTACCCGGTATTGGAGGTCTTCAATGACATCAGCAATCTTCCGTACATGGATCAGCCGGCTCATCACTGTTTTCTTGTTGTTCGCTCTTGCAGTTGCCTTTCCGATGGCAACGAGCCATTCGCAACCAACAACGGTAAAGGTAAACACCTGGGGGAAATTGTTCCGCGGCCCGTTTCCTGGCTGGTGGACAGGGGCGGGTCCTACCGACATCATTAACACCAGCGATGGCGGGTATGTTGCGACTGTTATCTGGAATAAATACGAAGGAGGAAACCTTCATGCAGGCATTATAAAGTTCGATGGCAATGGCAATCTGGTCTGGAACCGTCTGTTTGGTGGTGATGGTGAAGCACAACCCTTCCGGAACATCACGCTGCAAGGCGTTATTCAAAACCGCGATGGAGGCTATACCGCTGTCGGGTATCTTTCGGAAGACACCTCGGCAGGTCGGAGTTTGCATGTCCTGGTCATCAGGCTGAATGCCGACGGCAGTGTGCGCTGGCAAAGAGTGTACGAACGTGTACGCGACAGCGTGGTAGGGGATGCATTCAGCGGTCTGTACGGTCAGCGTGTATACGAACGATCTGATGGTCATCTGATTGTGACCGGAAGATTGGAGGTAGGACAGGCCTCACCCTGTGCTGGTCATTGGGAGAATGGTCTCGCGCTTCACCTGGATCCGAGCGGACAACTGCTCAACCACTACCTCTTTGGTGGGACGGGTTTATTTTTGGGAGATCAGCGCACCTACTATACGAACGGTGGCGAATATCTGTTAATAACGCCCGCCTGGACAGGCACTGAATATACCGCAAATCTACAAAAGTACTCTGCAAACGGCGAATTGATCTGGAGCCACTTTTATGGTTCAAAAATAGACGCAAAATACGCGTTCGTCGCTGAAGTGTCAGATGGGTATCTTGTTGTCGCTGAACGGAGTGACAAACGCGACAGTGTATTGTTCAAGATCAATTCGTCCGGCAATGTTGTCTGGCAACGCGCATTTAGCGTCTATGGAGGTTCATTCAGAGGCACACCGGTGTTCCTCGCAGTTGACAACGATGGTGGCGCCCTTGCTTTGTTCTCAAATGGATTTTCGACTCTCGAGCGAACACTCGTGAAAACGGACGCCGATGGGCGGCTCCGCTGGGCGAGGAACTATAAGAACGCTGATGTGACGGTGATGCGCCCTGCGCCCGGTGGTGGTTATATTGCCAGCGCAGCCGGTTATGAGACCCTGTTCGCCCGTCTCGATGAGCAGGGGATGCTCGAGCATGCGTGTACTGTTTTACCGCAGGAGTCGGCGAATATCACGGAGTCCAGCCTCGATCCGCTATCGATCCGGGAAGGGCCGCAGCGTCATCCGTGCAGCGATACCGTTGCCAGCGGTACCTGGCGCGCCAGGGATGTTGACGTGCGCATCGAGGCCAGTTTCCAGCAGAGCAGTGTCTGCGCGCCGAAGATCGATTTCAGACCGGCTTCGCTCGACTTCGGGAACGGATCGATTGGTCAGGAATCGCAGCCGAAAAGAGCTGATGCTTCGAACTCCTCTGGAAAAACGGCGCTGAAGATTGAGCAGGTCACGCTCTCCGATCCGTTGAACTTCCGTTTGAGCCGCGATAATTGCACCGGCAAGACGATCTATCCTGCGAACTTCGGTTCAGGTTCAACCGGTTGTGACATTGAGGTTGTCTTTCAGCCGAAACGGCTGGGTACGTTGCGCGCAACGGTGCGGTTGAGCGGCCCGCAGGGCAGTGCGGAATTGCCGTTGCAGGGCGCACTCACCAGCAATCTGGAGGTCGCCGGCCCAACCTTCGTGAGTCCCGGCCAGATCGCCGATTATGGCATTCGCTTCTTTAATCCGACCAGCTCGCCTATTTCTAATACGGTGCTGGTGGTGCAACTCCCGTATGTTGCCGAGTACGTTGATAGCACCAACAACGGTATATATTGGCCGGAACGTCACCAGGTCTTCTGGACGCTTGGAACCCTCTCGCCAACGACTGTCGGCTCCGTCGGCGTGCAGGTGAAGTATCGGTGGGGACTGAAGGAAGGGAGTGAAATACCGGTCCTGGCTTTCCTGAACGGCGACGGAAGCGGGGTGCTCGACGTCACGCCGTATCTGAACTATACACCGGTGGAGGTAACAGCCAGCGCCGAATTGAGCGCAACCGAATGGCAGGCAGTTTTAGCCGGACACGCGGAACTGCGTCGGCGGTACGAGAACGCCGTGCAAGATGGCTTTCAAGCCGGCGTCCCCGTTCGCCTGACCTTGAACCGTGGCGATCCGATTGTGAGCGTGCCGCTCGTCAAACCCGCTCAGAAGAGCGCGATCATGCTCAGCCTACAAGGAACCACGGTGCAGGAACAGCGTTTTGCACCAGACCGCTATGCGGTGGGCAACGATAGTGGTGGCTTTACGCTGACCCTCTCGACGGGGGCGATCGAACTCTGGGACACGCCCACTGGTCAGGCGATGCCGGCTGCGATCAGTTACAACCACTGCATGGTTAATTGTGCCTTGAAGACGATTGCGCTCTTCGTTCCAGGAGCGGTCATTGAGACCGTTGGGAATGTGATGGATGGGGTGGACTGTGTTGCGTGCGCACGCGGTGATACTGACGCCTGCGCCGAATGTGCGTATGCCGCCTTAGAGATGACCGAGAAAGTCGGCAAGCGGGTAACCATCCCGATCGGATTGACTCTTGACGCCATCGACTGCCATCGCAATTGCAGCGACCCGCACAAACGTGATACCTATGTATGCACGGCAGACCTCAAAACCTGTGCCGGCTCGGTCACGACGTGGCTCTCAGGAAGCAGAGACATTGTCCGCACATGGCGCTGCGGCCCGAACGGCATGTGGGTGGCCGTCCCAGAATTTACCTACTGCGAGCGATGGGAGTCGTGCGTCCAGGGCGTGCAAGGGGCGGAGTGCCGGGAATGCATATTAGATCGCATTGGCCTCCTCGCATCGGCTGAGGGCCTTTCAACATCGGAGAGAGACTCCGTTGAGATGTTCCTCGCTTCTTTCACTACCCCGTCTACCGCAGCAGGAGCGCCAGCGCAACCTGAGGCGACCCTGACGACCGATCAGCCAAATGCGGCCGATCTCTGTGCGGCGCAAACTGCAAGCGGCGGCTTCTGCGGCAGACGTCGTACCACGGTGCGCGTGGCGCGTGACCCGAATGCCAAGATCGGGGTGCAGGGGGCCGTGCTGCCAGGGCAGGAACTGACCTATACCATCAGCTACGAGAATGAGGGCGCTGGTGAGGCCTACGGCGTGTATATCCTCGATGAGTTGAGTGACCTGCTTGATGCAACAACGCTCGATCTCGGCGGTCAGGGTCAGTATATTAGCTCTACGCGCACGATTATCTGGGATATTGGGACACTGGCACCCAAAGGTGCGAATGGATCGTCCGGCGAGGTCAGCTTCCGCGTGCGTGTGCGCGCAGATGCGCCGATTGGTGCCGAGATTGTCAATCAGGCCACCGTGTACTTTCCGAGCGTGCCTGAGGTGACACCCACCAACGCGGTCATCAACCGTGTGCAGGCACTGGCGGCAGTGCCCCGGCAGGTGTCCACCAGTGCGAATACACCGGTGCCGATCACACTTGAGGGACGAGGGGCATCGGAAACGGGGTTGCGCTTCACGATTGTGGAAGAGCCTGTCTTTGGCGCGCTCAACGGCACGGCACCGAATCTGACCTACATACCGATGAACGGGTACAACGGGATGGACTCGTTTGCCTTTACCGTGAGTTCCGGTGATAGTACCAGCGAACCGGCGACGGTCATGGTTCAGGTTGGGGCGTCCAGAGCGAATAATCTGGTGTATCTACCACTCATCCAGCGTTAAAAGCTGGTGCGATGGGGCGCGAGCGCCCGCCCCGCGCGCTCGCGCCCCGGAGGGACGCGCACCCGGGTTCGTCCTCCCAGGGGCGCCCATGCCCGCCCGCGCCCCGGAGGGGCGCGCTCCCAGGGGCGCCCCCGCCCGCTCGCGCGCTCGCGCCCCAGAGGGACGCGCACCCTCGGGTTCGTCCACCCAAGGGCGCCCCCGCGCGCTCGCGCCCGGTGGTGCGCACCCCACGTGCACATTTCTACTATGGCACCATCCGGTATTCCAGGCGCGGCGTCTGGGGCGCGATCAGGGTACGCAAGCCGAGGGGATCAGACGCGGCCTGGCTCTGCGCCATCCCCAGGAGCAGCAGGTCACGCAGAGAAGGAGAACCACGGTAGCGCACCACCAGCGCCCGCTCCAGGCCGGCCAGTTCCTGCGCTCCAGCGATAGCTGTGTCGAGATTGCCCAGTTCGTCAACCAGATCTAACGCAAGTGCCTGCCGCCCGGTGTAGATCCGCCCGTCGGCAAGTTGCAACACCACATCCCGTGGCAGGCCACGACCTTTCTCGATCACATCGACAAACCCTTGATACGCCTCGTCAATAATGGCTTGAAAGATCGCCGCCTCTTCCGGCGTGGTCTCACGGGTAGGCGAACCAATATCTTTGAGTTCGCCACTCTTAAAGACGATCTGGCGCAGACCGAGGTTGTCAAACGTTTCTTCTACATTGAGCAGCGAAATGATTACGCCCAGGCTACCGGTCAGCGTATCGGGGTTGGCATAGATACGTTCACCCGGTGTGGCAATGTAGTAGCCACCGCTGGCAGCAACACTACCCATCGAGACTACCAGGCGCTTCTCAGCGTCGCGCAACTTTTGGAGCTCCTGGTAGATTTCGTTGCTGGCGACTACTCCGCCGCCAGGACTCTCGACGCGCAGCACCACCGCTTTGACCTGTGGATCGCCGGCTGCCTGGCGGATTTGCGACAACAGTTGCTCATGACTCAGTTCATCGCTAAACAGGCCCGAACCGGCGTCCACACCAATGGCTCCGCTGACCGTGATAACCACAATCCGATCCGTGCCACTGCCAGAGATAATCTGCTCTTGCCAGTCAGGGGCCGGAAGTGTACCACTACTGCTGCCGCTACCGAACGCCAGCAGCAGCGCCATGCCACCCAGTGGTAGAATAGCGCACGATAGGACAATTCCAACAATAATAGCTAGCGCAATCAGCCAGTTGCGATTTCTCATAGTATAGCTCCTATACATTTACTCAAGGTATGCCGTGGGTTCAATCTGTATTGTACCGCACCGCAGATCTATACGTCTTGCTGATCCCGCAACTTTGCTATGGGAGATCGTGCGCAGTCAGGGCATACTGTCCATACCGCGAGCCGCCTATGCTTTCACCACATCAGTATGACCGGCTTGATATGCGCTCAGTGCAGGGCTAGCAGCGTGTAGGAACTGTGAGATTTCGTCTATCAGCAGTTGATACGACGGTCAAAATCAGGTATGCTTAGGTATACGGTGTAGTGGTTTTTTGTCCCCACGATGGAGTGAGCATGATGAATAACACCCAGCAAGCTCAGGCGAACGAGTTGCTTGAAACATTTGCGTTGTTGGATACCTGGGAAGACCGCTATGGCTACTTGATCGATCTGGGGCGTGAACTGGCTCCCCTGGACGCAGCTCATAAGACAGAGGAAAATCGCGTACATGGCTGTCAGAGCAATGTCTGGATGGTGGCTGAAGCCCACCCGACCGATACCGGTGTCGTGATTGAGTTTCAGGCCGAGAGTGACTCGGCCATTGTGCAGGGCTTGATCGCCATTTTGACGAAGATCTACTCCGGGCAACCGGCGGAGAAGATCTTGACTTTTGATATTCAGCACTTTCTGGAGCAGTTAGGGTTGAGCCAGCATCTCAGCGTGAATCGGCGCAACGGGTTGTATGGTATGGTGCGGCGGATCAAGCTGCTGGCGGCTACGCTGGCACCCGAAACAGCGCAGGCACTCAAGTATGCTGGTGAGCTGGATGACTAAGGCCACGCGCTTTGAGTGCCCACGTCGCTCCTGTCATTTACGCCCTGGCGTTAACGCCGGCAGCGCCAGAGCGCCAACTGTTAGCCTGCCAGCTCCTGTACCCGCTCAACCAGCCGTTGCAACTCGGAGAAGCCTAGCTGCCAGAACGCACGATCACGAGGGTCAACGCCCAGCGCAGCCAGCAGATCGGCCGGCGCCTGGCTGCCGCCCGCTTCTAGCAGCGCCATATAACGTGGCACGAACGCCTGGCCCTGCTTGCGATACATGCCATACAGCGCCAGCACCAGCAACTCCCCAAAGACATAACTGTAGCAGTAGAATGGCGTGTTGATAAAATGCGAAATATACGACCAGCCCAGTTCATAGCCTTGCGTTTGCTCAACCGCATCGCCATAATAGCGCTCGTTCGCCACCAGCCAGCGCTCACCCAGTTGCTCCGGTGTCAACCGTTGCTGTGCCCGTCCATCAAAGGCTGCCTGCTCAAAGCGGGTTAACACATTCTGGCGGAACACGGTGGCGAAGATGTCCTCAATCTTGCTGCAGAGCAATGCCAGTTGCGCCTGGGGATCGTGCTCCTGGTTCAACAGATGCTCGAACACCAGAATCTCGCCAAAGACCGAGGCCGTCTCTGCCAGCGGCAACGACGGAAAATAGTTCAAGAGCGTCTGCTGGCTGGCCAGTACAAAGTGGATGCCGTGGCCCAGCTCATGCGCCACAGTCATGACATCGCGCAAATCGTCGGTATAATTGCATAGCACATAGGGATGCAGCGTGGGTGGATAGCCATTACAAAAGGCTCCACCGCGCTTGCCGGGCCGTACCTCGGCGTCGATCCAACCGTTCTCAAAGAAGCGCGCTGCCGTGTCGCGGAAACGCGGGTCAAACCGGCCAAACGCCTCCAGGATCAAGGCGCGAGCTTCGGCGTAGGTACGCCGGGCATGCATGCTTCCAACCGGCGCATACTGGTCATAGATCGCCAGTCGGGGCAAGTTGAGCAGGTGTGCCTTGAGCTTGAAATACGCCTGAGCAATGCCATAGTTCTGCTCAACCACCTCCATCATCGTTGCTACCGCTTCCGGCTCTATCTGATTCGCCAGGTGGCGCGGTGCCATTGGATCAGGATAGTGTCGCAGCCGGTTTATGGTCAAATGATCCTGCAACAATGTGTTGTAGATGTAGGCTAGCGTCTGGGCTTGTGGGCCGAGTACGGCATAGAGTTGGGTATGTGCCTGCTGGCGTACATGGCGCTGCGGATGGCGGAGCAAGTTCAAGATGCTATCGAGGGGCAATTGCTGGCGTTCGCCTTCCAGTTCGATCGGAAAGCTCAGTGCCGAGGTCAGTTCGGTATAGAACTGACGCCATGCCTGTACGCCGGTAATGTCCCGGTCGTTGAGTAACCGCTCTTCTGGCTCAGACAAGGTGTGGGGCTTATAGCGACGGGCGCTATGGAGATAGTGACGATAGGGCGCGAGCACGGGATCGTCAAGCAGGCGGTGTGCATCGGCATCGCTCAGGGCCAGCCACTCCAGGTCGAAAAACAGAATCTGATTGTGAATGGCCGTGAGTCGCTGGTCAACGCGCTGCTGTAAATCACGATGTTCGGCTTTGCTGGTATCCGCCGCAAACAGGAGACTGGCAAAAACTGCCGGACGAGCGGTCGTATCATAGAGTGCTTCCAGGCGTTCCAATCCCTCACGCAGATGAATCGCCTCCGGGCCGCCGGGAACGTTGATCGTCCCCCGGTAAATATCGGCAAATACTGACGCCTCGGTTGTCGCTTGGTCTAACATTGCCATGAGCTTCGGATCGTCATAACTCGCAAACAGGTCGCTCAGATCCCAGGTGACACCCGCAGCACTGGTTGTTATTGACATAGCAAAGCCTTTCTTAACTTACTGATTTTAACGTAGGACACTCGTGGTTAACCACCGTTAGCGACATCATGATACCTGATTGTGTGTGTTTTTGCGTCAGGCATGAGGCGGGGAGGTGACGAGGGTGCGAACATCGTTCGGCACATGCCTTTTTCTGCCAGCAGCCAGCCGGGTGACGGCCAACATGCCTGTGACCGAGGATATGTCACTGGCGTTGTCAAACGGCTGGCGAACTATGTGCATGTCGCGGTCGTGGCCGATCAATCTGGGCGTTCATCAGATTCCGCGCTCCTGGTAGATGGGGCGCTATAATCGGCGCTGCGACTGCCGCTGGACGTCAATATGGCAGCAGTTGTACGCAAGTCAGCAGGAAAAACTGGTCACCATAGTTATGTTGATAAGCGCAACGCGCAAAAATCAGATAAATACCATAGACTCTGGCTTACATATCGATTACAATAAAAACCAGCGTTTACAGCCGCGGCTTGCTGTGGCAGGATAGCTTATCTCATCCAGAGCGCAGGGGGCGCTCGATCTTTCAATGGAAAGGGATTGTCCACCTATGATCAAGCATCAACAGGGTATCACATTTTTTATCATCATCATCGTGCTGCTCGTGTTACCTTTCAGCACAAACCTTGCGCACGCTGCTCCTCCGAACCAGACGGAGAGTGTCATTGCCAAACCATTTGAGCGCTATTACTGGCGCCATGATGGGCCACGTATTCTGGGCTATGTGCAATCGTATTTGCTGGATATTAATGGTTACCCGTCGCAATATTTTGAAAAAGGACGGATTGAGGATCACAGCCATGAAGTCAATGATCCTACATGGGCATTGATGTATGGTCGCCTGACCGTGGAGTTGATGGAGTATGCCTGGTGGTTGCCGGTTAACAATACCTCGATTACCTACGGTGATCTCTGGGCCTATACCGAGCAACGCTTTGGTGTGCCAGAAGGGTTTAGCACTGGTACTATGCCGGTTGAGGGCGGGGTATTTGTGCCCTTTGATGCACAACTAGGAGCCGCACCGGGCTATGTGATCCCGGACTACTTCTGGGCCTACATCAACCGGGCTGATCTCTTTCCGGGTGGATGGTTACACAATATCGGGCTACCGCTCACCAATGGCTTTTTGATTGAGACGTACAAAGGCGGTACATCGCGCACGATTGTGATGCAGGCATTTGAGCGCACGGTGTTGACCTATGATCTGCAGAATCCACCCGAATGGCAGATCGAACGTGGTAATATTGGAACCGATGCACTGCTCGCGATTGGTATGACCCCTCTTGCGATTCAGCCCATACGCCCGACTGGCCCCAAACGGATTGAGATTAGCCTGGATCGGCAGTGGCTGTATGCGTTTGAGGGTGATCTTCAGGTCTTTGATGCCCCGGTGTCAACCGGTAGGAATGGCTTTGAAACGCCGCGCGGATCGTTCGCAGTCTATCTAAAGTTGGCCAGACAGGATATGCGTGGATCGGCGCAGGGCGAAACCTGGAATGTACCGAATGTGCCACACGTGATGTACTTCCGGCACGGTGGCTATGCCATTCACGGTACCTACTGGCATAACACGTTTGGCACCGGTGCCCGTTTAAGCCATGGATGCGTTAATCTCCCCCTTGATAAAGCAGCCTGGCTGTATGACTGGACACCAATCGGCACACCAGTGATTGTATACTAACAGGAGTGATAGTCCGGGCCTTTTCGTCGTGCCTTTCGGTTCTTTGTTCTCCCCTTTTTGCAGTAGGCGAAAAGGGGAGAACAGAACGGTGCTTCCACGCTGCCGTTGCTCTGGAGCGACCTTTGCAGGCGGGGTACACAGATCAAGAACCTCTGTCTATCCTGTCTGTCTCTGCGGTCAAAACAACGCTCGTAACCATATCAGGTCACGGAGTGTCGGGCCTATGGCTCCCACAATCCTTTGCTGCGATCCTTCCCTGAAACGAGTACCAGACCTCGTTATACCACAAAGGTGACAAAACTGTCATTAAAAACTTCGTCATATTTAGCGCATGTTCATATACAACTGGTATATTATGCCCTATATGACACTTATTTTACGGTTCTAGCCCGTAAAACCAGAGGTTTTCACCCAATTATAGAAATAGGAGATAGATAAAAAGAAGGTTAGGAAATAGAAGGTCTTTCCAAGGATCCCCTATTTCCTGCTTGCGGTAGTCTCGTAGTGCCACGTTGCTGTATGCCCAGCTTTAGTCCTGGGAGCCGTCACCTTATTGTCATCTCGTTTGATCGAGTGATAGTGAAGACAACGCCATCCACAATGCCCCCAACCAGGTGCCCGATCCGGGCTAACCTGCCAGTGTAGAACAAAGCACACTCCATTCACGTCTATTGACAATCCTTAGAAGTTGTCCGAAAAAAGGGGGCTGTGGAGCAAAACCCCACACGATCTTCCCTACCCGCCGCGCAGCGGCGGACAGAAACAGGGTTTTTTGAGGACTGCGCCCTCCAGACCGCCCCTTTTCAGGCAGGCTCTTATGAATGTAACACAGTGCGATCCGGGGTATGCATGGTGGTGCTTCGAATATTATACTCCTGGTTGATCAAGCAGTAGATCGCCATCATGAGATTGTGGTAGAATAAGTATCGTCCTGCAATAATAACACGATGTTGTCGGTTAGCCTGTTGATATAGGCGTCGTCAATATGTGCCAGGTCGCTGGCAATATATTCAGTTTTACACGTCCCTTATGACCGGCAAGCGTAACCCATCAAGAAAACCATGCGGCAGTGGTGGCCCGTTTTGAATATTGTTCAACGAGTCGCTGCCCAATGTACCTTAACATTACATTCATTACATTGCTGGTGGAACGCTTGCAACAGGTGCGTATTGTTGTTCCTGGCGGTGAGTCACAGTTATCCAGTATGGCTTGATGACGGGGAAGCGCGGCGTATCAGCTGGTTTACCAGACTGTGGCAAAAACGTAAACTTCGGCATAGGACATCATGCTATCACCGCATAGTATCCAGGTCTAGATTATCAAAATCTTACCCTTCGGAAGCGGAAAGGACAAACTATGACCAGGCGTTTCTGGGAAACCAGAATGCTAGCCGGGATTTTTATGCTGACCTTGCTAGCATTACCCTGGCTTGTGGTACCGCAAGCCAGCAATACTTTCTCAACAGCAGCAGCAATGGCTGTTGATCCTTTTGACATTGCCCGTATCAGTGGGGATTCGACGTATCCTGACGCATTTCGTGTGACCAACATTTCTGGACTGACCCAGGTAGTGGCCTGGGAACTGGATTGCGCTGATCCATGGGACTCAGACGGGGTATGTGATGATCGCAATGGTATTGTAACACTTGCACCAGGTGCTTCCCTGGTTGAAGGGTTGGGACTGATCTGCGCACGCTGGCAACTGAACCTGGATTGGACAAGTGATGGTCAGTGGGACTGGAGCGGCGTAGCCGAGCCCTGGTGTGATATCCCACGCACAGCCTGGTCATATCAGTGCGCCGCCTATGACGTGGATATTACCGGGGCAGGTATGAAAAACCAGAACCCCCAGACCCTCTTCATCCCCGATTCGTTCTGGTCAACGATCCAGGTAGGTGGCGCAGGATTTGAAGTGTTGCCACCTGCAGCAGCGGAGTTGCAGTCTACCAGCGGGACTCAATTCCTGACCGATCCCTTCGTCTTGAGTGCCAATGAAAACCCATCTGCAGTTCAGCCTCCCGGACAATTGTTAGGGATGATGGGCTATGTATTTACTACTCAGGGTGAGCCAGGTGAGATAACCGCTACCGTGACCGAACGTTGGAACTGGCGCGCGACGGTCGAGGGTATTGTAGCCTATTATGCTGCACCAACCAGTATGTTGTACAGTGGTGTGGGCACAACTACGTTGCAATATGCCTGGGGGGGCGATAATGGGCAAGGCGCAATCGGGCCAGCTCGATTGGAACTGACCTTACCAGAACCATTGCCCGTGACTATGGACGTGGTGGTACGAGCAGCGATAATGGAAATGAATCCTGATGATCGTATCGCTATCTTACGTGCTGAGGCCGGTGGCGTCACGGTGGAGGAGGTGTTTAACGCACCTGATCCGGGTAAGAATCAGCTTAATCTGATAATCTTAACCCTCCCTGCGGTTCCCGCTGGCACTGCTACCGTTCTGGTTGAACTTGAATCACCCAGAACACCAGCAGGTGGATCGCAGTTTGATGGGCGTGATCGGGGTGACTCGGTATTCCTCCTGGGCGCAACCGTTTCACATCCCTGTCTGTTGCCAGATTATCCAGAAGCCACCAGCACTCCCACCGCTACACTGGAGCCGGGTGTGACCACTACAGTGACGAGTACGTCCGAGCCAGCGGTTACAAGCACCCCTACGCCGTCGGCTACTGCAACACCCGATCCGTCCGCCACAAATACACCGGTACAGACAAATACTGCGACCGCAACGGCAACACATACAGCGCCTGCGACAATGACACCAGCACACACCGCCACCAGCACGCCGGTCGTCCCAACCCTGACCAGCACCGCCACCAGCACGCCGGTCGTCCCAACCCTGACCAGCACCGCCACCAGCACGCCGGTCGTCCCGACCCTGACCAGCACCGCCACCAGCACGCCGGTTGTCCCAACCCTGACCAGCACCGCCACCAGCACGCCGGTTGTCCCGACCCTGACCAGCACCGCCACCAGCACGCCGGTTGTCCCGACCCTGACCAGCACCGCCACCAGCACGCCGGTCGTCCCGACCCTGACCAGCACCGCCACCAGCACGCCGGTCGTCCCGACCCTGACCAACACCGCCACCAACACGCCCGTCCCGCCGCCCGTGACCAACACCGCCACCAACACGCCCGTCCCGCCGCCCATGACCAACACCGCCACCAACACGCCGGTCGTCCCGACCCTGACCAGCACCGCCACCAGCACGCCGGTCGTCCCGACCCTGACCAGCACCGCCACCAGCACGCCGGTCGTCCCGACCCTGACCAGCACCGCCACCAACACGCCGGTCGTCCCGACCCTGACCAGCACCGCCACTGCCACCTTCACACCGACCAGTACGCCTGTACTAACTGGCAGGATTGGTGATCTTGTCTGGGAGGATGACAACTGGAATGGAGAACGAGAGAGTTGGGAATATGGGGCGATAGAGGTACCGGTAAAACTCTTCCGGCGCGACGCTGATGGTATCTTTCGATTGTACAGAACTACCTTGACCGATTGGGATGGACAGTATCTCTTCAGCGATATTCCGGCAGGTCGCTACTATGTCGCTATCGATCTGGCTAATAGTCAATGGTATCAGCGATGGTTCTCAACCACTGATAACCCATATGGCCCGTTCAGTCTGGCACCGGGGCAAATCTTCCTGGATGCAGACTTTGGTATCTCTTACTCTGGTTCCTGAAACGAGACATTCCCTGGGGTAGGGAGACTCGGCGTGGCTTTGCTCCTCTGTAAAGTATCAGGCTGTTTTCTGAAGAAAGCAGCCTGACGCTTTATGCACCGGAGATACCCCGTCGTCCATCACCACGATAGGTTCGTTTCTAGCAGCGTGGCATGCTTGCTGGCTTAGCCAGACATTCAGTACAACGCTTGCACAATTCGGGGCACAATCAACCCTTCGATCAATGCCGCCAGCAGGAACCCGGGCAACAATATCAGTAACCAGGTTTTCCAGAAGGTAGCTAGCGACCAGAGCATGTTTTGCCCTACACTAAATCCAGAACGAGTCGATAGCAGCGACAAGCCAACCCGTATGCCCAATGCGGCACACAGGATTATCATTGGCAACTCAATAACGCCATGTGGCAAGATATGGGCCAGCAAAAACTGCGTAGGACTCTCTGCATCTAACGCAAACCAGTTGCCACCTGTGGCTTGCAACGTACTGGCTGCAAATCCGATCCGGGCAAAGTGGACAACTGGCAGCATGCACGCAAATATCCCGAAACTAAACAATGACAGGATACTGGTAAGGAACGATACCCGCAGATTGCGTGCCAGAATGTGCCAGACGTGTTGCAGCGATGGGTCAGCCGTCGTACCAATCTGGTTCAGGTCATGACGGATTAGCTCTATGGGGTACATATTGCCAATAAAACCACCACTCAGTACTCCTACCAGAGCCAGCAGCAGGGCGATGCTGATCGGTGTACGCAGTTCGCGGAGCAATGCTGGTAGTTCATAGCGGTAGAATCGGTGTGGGTCAAACGCCAGGCCCCGATACATAGCTGGCACTACCCCGGCTGGCTGATACTCACGGAAAAAGGTGGCAAAGTCTTGAATGATCTGGTTGAGATCGAATCGGATATGTTCCCGTGATAGAATTTCTTCCCGACTAAAGGTGGCCATTCCGGTGCGTATGAGTGCCAGTGAGATGATCGTTAGCGAGATAATGATGATCCAGAGAACATCCCAGCGTTGAGCAATAATGAACACAGACTGAATTTGTAAAAGCGCCGTGGTGGGCAACAAAATAAAGCTCGAGAGCAACGTGGCAGCGCGAATGCTGCTGGTATGACTGGAAATAACCACAGCTCCAGCCACCATGGTTAGCGTAATCATACCGATCATCAGCAGGAGCTGTACCAGCCGCCCGGCAGTCATAGCAAAAAAATAGAGTTCGGGATAGATGCTCGCCAGCAGAGCGGCAAAGAGGAGCATGGCGGCAAAGCTTGAGAGCAGCGGCACCAGCAAAGATGCGCCCAGCTTGCTGATATACAGATCGCGATCCGTCATTGGCATCGCCAGCAGTGCTTCCAGGCTACTGCGCTCCCGTTCACCCACAAACGAGTCGAGCGCGGTGATCAAGGAGAAGCTCGATGGGATAAAACCTACCAGCAGGGTGGCAAACGGTACCACTCGTGCAATTAAGCGCGAGTCTCCGACAAAGTTCACGGCGATATCTGCGCCGCTAATCAACACAACCGGAAGAACCAGCGAGAGAATCGCAACCGGCAAAAGGGTGCGCCAGTCCGAAAGAGTATCGCGTAATTCACGTCTGGCTACGGTCAGTATTGGGTTCAAGAAAGATATGTCATGTACATACAGATCAGATTTTAAATCAGAGATAACGGCTTGCGTAGGCAATGATTCCGCCCGTATCCCAACATCACGTCTCAGTCCGATACGGGTCAGTACGTGCGCAAGAGATAAGCCATCGTGCCCTCGTGCCAGTATTTTCTCTCGATTGAATAGGGCCATCCCGGTGCGTACCAGCGTACCCGCCATTATTGCAAAGATCAGTGTGGCAATCCAGAGCAGATCCCACCGTTCATTAATAATCATGAACGCTTCTACTTGTATCGCCAGCGCGATCGCAATCAGGATAAAACTCGACATCAAGTTCGCAGCACGGACACTATTGATATGGCTGGAAATGACGATGGCCGCCGCGACCATCGTTGCAGACATCAGACCGATCAGCACAAAGAGATGTATCGTATGCAGCACAGTGATTGCACTGGCATAGAGCGTCGGATTGCTCACATAGAGCATGATGAGATAGACGAGCATGGCCAGCCAGCCCGAGATTAGCGGTGTCGCAAGGGATGCGCAAAATTTGCTGATATACAGTTCATTGTCGGATATGGGCATTGCCAGCAAGGCCTCCAGGCTGTTGCGTTCACGTTCGCCAACAAAGGCTTCCAGTGCGGTGATGAGCGAAAAACTTGAAGGAATAAAGCCCACCACCAGAATGATGAACGGTACCAGACGCATCGGCAAGCTCTCATCGTCAATGAAATTGACGACCACGCTTGACGCACCAACCATCAATTGCGGCATCAACAGCGTCAGCAGCGAAATGGGCAACAGGATCCGCCAGTCCGTCAGAGTCTCACGGACTTCGCGGCGGGCGATGGTCGTCATCGTGTGCATGCTCATGATGACACCTCCTCCTGTTGGGTCGTCGGTGCCAGGGATGCCCCGCTCACGACATCGACTGGTCGCTTATGGGCTATAATCGGGGCACGCTCATGCTGGTCGGTGACAACGTTGGTGGGAGTTTTGCCAGTTTCTGGTGCAACAATCCTCAAATAGACATCTTCCAGGCTACGCGATACTTCGGCCAGGGAGACCAGAGCATACCCTTGCGCCGACAAACGGGTGATAATCTGCGGGTTGATCCGTTGCGGTTCGGCACAGCGATAGCGCAGGTAATTGCTGCCAATTTCTTCGATCGGCACCAGATCGTCCAGCAGCAATGCAACCGACTGGTGATCGTGAGCATTGACCAGCCGTAGTTCCCAGATCGGATCGCCAAGCAATTGACGCGAGATCTGGGCAATTGTCCCCTCGACAATGATCCGCCCACCACTGATGATCGCGATCCGATCCGCCAGGATTTCGGCCTCGGTGAGGTTGTGCGTCGTCAGCAAGATCGAGCGATCAGCAGCACGTAACGCACCAATCGCATCGCGGACAGTGCGGGCACTTTGTGGATCCATCGCCGTGGTTGGCTCATCAAGAAACAAAATAGGCGGGTCGTGGATCAAAGCACGGACGAGGGCTATCTTCTGCTTCATCCCTTTGGAATAGCTATCAAGCTGTTTATGCCGTGCGTCCCACAGGTCAAACTGCTTCAGGAGGACTTCGGCCCGCTGCTGGCTGTGCCGAGATTCCATGCCCAGCAATGCGCCAAAAAAGCGCAGGTAATCCATCGCATACATGCGACTGTACAGGCCGGGATACTCGGTCAATAACCCGACTTTGCTACGGACGGTGCGTGCTTCTTGCACAATATCGTGCCCGCACACACGCGCCCAACCGGTGGTGGGCTTCAAAATAGCGCCAAGCATGCGCACCGTCGTGGTTTTGCCAGCCCCGTTTGGCCCCAGGAGTGCCAGCACTTCGCCTGGTAAGATCGTGAGGGTGAGATCGCGTACTGCATGAAATGCGCCAAATTGTTTGCCAAGCTGATATGCCTCGATCATACATTCTTCCTCAATGTGTCATCATTCGCTGAACAGGTAATAGAACTCTTATCTAGCAGTATAGCAGGAGTTTATTACCAGAGCATGCACGATCGGAAGACGTATGCGGCGAGGACGTATACGGCGAGGAGGCGTGAGGCACGGAGATGCTCCTTTCAACGCAAAGGCACAAATGTATCTTTATGTTCAAGCAAGTGACTTTGTGGCACGACAGGACGATACAACGAGGAATCAGGGGCAACTCGGCGATGGTATGGTATCTTCAGGGACAGATAACAGGCTGGTGCAGCGTCCTATTTCCCGTACCCTATCTGGTAACAACCGAACAATATAACGCCTGTCCCTTCTCCACATGACCCTGCGCTGATCTCGACGATGATCGATTACCACGCTGGGGAGAACGACGGACTGAACCACGAGGGGGTACACGGCGAAAGAAAAAGTCAATAAAATAAAATATTTTACACAAAAAAGGGCACAGCACGCTGTGCCCCAATGACCTGTATCAGTTAAGCCGGAAAGTTAACAACCGTTGGTACGGTCAGAGAAATAGATCCGGCTGTGAGATCCATCAATAACTGCGGCTGCGTGAACCGCCACGGGAATCACGACGCCCACCACCAGAACTATCGCGGCGCTTGTCCTCTGCCTCATTAACCCGCAACTGGCGCCCATCTTCCTCACGGCCATTGACCGCATTGATGACCGCCGTCACATCGCTCGTTTCCATCTCTACGAAACCAAAACCGCGTGAACGACCAGTGTCGCGATCAGTGATGACGCGGGCACTCTGTACTTCACCGTGGGGTCTGAAAATATTTTCTAACTCAACATCACCAACACTCCACGGCAAATTCCCGACAAACAGCTTGACATACATATAGAATCTTCTCCTCGGCGGACGTCCCGTCTTGTGACGTTACCGATACGGCCCAATCGTTGAGCCACCATACTAACCCCTATGCTCAGGGAACAGTGCTAGATCAGGAACAGCTCCTGTCTAACCCGCACGAACACCCAACGTATTTTGCGGAATACAGTTTCGGCGAGCAGACAGAGAGAGGTTAGAAACCGAGGATCACTGATGCAAGACTCGCTGTTACCATACGTTGGTCGTCTTCATCAGTATACCACACTTTTGTATTGTTTGCGAGAGTCAAGAACAGGTGAACAGGTGCATGGCAATGTCTTCATCCTATACTATGCCCGCATCGCTTGCAATCCCCCCAACGATGTATGCTAAGATCGTTGGGACACCCCTCGTGGGTACCCGCATCGCCCCGCACTGCCTGCATCGCCTTGCAGTGCCCACTGTGCCCGCGTCGCCCGCAACAACCACGCGATGCGCATCGATGCATCCTGATGAGCACCCGACGGTCTAGCAGTTGGCTGGCCTATTTCTCATACGGTTACAACCGGCGCTCCGACACCCCAACGACCCGTAGGATCCTCACCTGGCGACATGCGGTCTGGCAAGAGCCGGTCAATCAGCTCAGAGCATCGAAATCAGAAGCCTCGGCTTCAGTCTGCCCTGGAGCGCTCTGGCTGAAGCCCCACTCCTTACATCCGTGATAATAACTCCCAACTTGTGTTCTTTGAAACCGCCGCATAACTTTTATGGTACACTACGCTTCCAACGCTCCGGGCGGATTTGAAACCAGGGAGAAGAACTCACAATGAGTTTTATCCAGGCAACGTAAGGAGATGACGATAATGAGACATCAAAAACGATATGTGGTGCTGCTATGTTTGCTCGTGCTATGGCCCTTCACGCTCAGTTCGAGCCATGCCCAGGTCGAAGAACGGTGTTTCGCCGAAACGGGCTTTTGTATTTCCGGTGCCATCCGAACCTATTGGGAGCGTAATGGTGGCCTGGCTGTGTTTGGACTACCAATCAGTCCCTTACGGTTTGAGACGATTGAAGACTGGACAGGATTGGTGCAGTGGTTTGAACGCGATCGACTGGAAGACCGCACGGCCCAGGGGCAGGGGGTACTAGCAGGTCGACTGGGGGTCGAATATCTTGACCACATCGGTACCCCCTGGGAATGGGGCGATGTCACCGAGGCTGGCCCTGGCTGCCTGGCCTTCCCCGAACAATCAGGTCATCAGATTTGTGGTGCTTTCGCTGCCTATTGGCAACGTAATGGGGGATTAGAACGCTTTGGTGTGCCAATAACGGGCGAATTTGAAACTATGGTGGAAGATCAACCCCGCACTGTACAGTATTTTGAACGGCGCCGAATAGAGCGCCATCCTGATAATGCGCCGCCTTTTGATATCTTGATCGGACTGTTGGGGCGTGAGTTGTATGAGGAGCAACTGGCTAATCAACCAGTCCCCGAACCGGTACCACCAGGAGCAGTACCGCATCCAGGCGGCGTCTGTGCCACTAATGCACCAGAGCCTGTTCAGGGAGCGCAGGCCTGGATGACTGTTCCGGAGCCACCGCTCCTCACAGATACGACCCTGTGTGTGCGGCTGATCCTCGACAACCAGGCAATCGAAGGGGCCGAAGCTCGTGCCATTGCTCGCTATCGCACCGTGACAACCGAGGTCGGGCCAGCAACGACCGGGCCCGATGGTGTGGCGGCAATCTCTTTTAATATCAGCACTGCCACTCCTGGCTTTACGGTCGTCATGAGTGCCCAGGTTATTCACGATGGACAGACCTATATGGCGGAGACCAGTTTCACACCGCCACGACTATAGCAGTGCTGCTGAGACGAAATGGGGACGGGGAAGAGTATTGACCTTCCCTGTCCCCATACTCACGCAAAAAGACGAGAACCTTACGATTGGTCTGGTAGAGTTTCTCTACCAGACCACGACTCAGCGCACGATAGGTTTTACGGGTATCGATCAGGTGCCTCATCCTGGTGTGATGCACGCGCTTTTTCTCCGTAATACTGGTTTCAGCATTTTGAAATCGATACTATCTGAAAGGTTAACGATGGCGATGGTGTATAATGTTGGTAGAGCATTATGGGACTTACACGGTGATCTATTCGCCGACCATTTTCGCCTGCAGCAGCGTAGTAAGAACAAAAATCGCGGTGTGTTTGGGCAACCTTCATAAGTCGTGGATATGTTTTTTGTGGAAGGAAAGCCGAGGGTAACAGAGGTAAGGTAAAAAATTATCACCTCATTTTGCTCTCCACTCCTGCTGTTTTCTGCTCTAGCTCCTTTCCTCTTTCCTGTACAAGCGATGGCCGGTTCGCTCTATTCTATTTATCTGGCGTTGCAAACTCACTTTGGCTCAAACCCGACATGGTGGCCGATTTTTGGCGACGACGCCCCTTTTGAGATGATGCTCGGCGCAGTTCTGGTGCAACAAACCCGCTGGGAAACGGTAGAGGGAGCCATCGTACGTCTACACCAGGCTGGACTGTTGAATCCACCAGCCCTGGCGCAGGCCGATGTGCAGTATGTAACAGAGCTATTGCGGCCAACAGCCTTTCATACCCAGAAGGCTCCTGGTATTATGGCAATTAGTGCCTACCTTTGCGCCCGCTATAACGGCAGTGCTGCAACGCTGCTGGCCCAACCGCCAGCTATCCTGCGCCCGGAACTGTTGAGCTTGCCACGGATTGGCCCTGAAACAGCCGACGTAATTATGCTCTATGCAGGTGGGCATCCCCAGTTTGTAGTGGACGATTATACCCGGCGACTGTTGGGGCGTATTGATCCGCAGCTACCTGATCACTATCCACAATCCAGCACATCGGTATCACCGAGGGTACCTGGTGCCACCCAACGCTCGTTTGACTGGCAACGCACTCGCTATGCTGTTGTACAGCAGTTGATTGTCACCACGCTCACATCCGAGATGGAGGCGCTGCCGTGCCTGGCTCAACCAGACGATGAATACCTGTCAGCGCTGTTTGGTGACTACCATGCGCTCATCAACGAGCAGTGTGTCCGCTATTGCCTGGCTCGCAATCCGCGCTGCGATGGGCCGCCAGCACGCCGGGTCTACAGCGTGCAGGAAGGACGTGAGTCGTATCTGGAGCGTCACGATGGCTGTCCGTTGCGCCCAGTGTGTGCGTACTATCAATTGCAGAGACGTGAGGTGTCTTTGTGTTAGCAGGTTGACACGTTAAGGCGTGCGCACACTAATACCTTTATGTTAAAACAGAGATCCTCATGTCGTGCGGACATAATCGAGTGCATGTTCATTTTAGAGGACGTACATAGTATAGCAAACATATACCAATGATAAGAGGAGATTAAGGACAAAGCTTGATCCCCTTTCTTCACAACCAATCCAGGATTACTTTATTACGGTCAGTGTACAAGAAGCGCAAAGACGTAATCAGACGGACTTTTTTGGCTCGGCAGTGCCAAACCACGCATCATAATAGAGCGCGGTCGACGTGCGAATTAAGGGATAGGGCTGCCAATCAACAGGATGCTTGTGAGCCAGCGTCAGTGCTTGAGTTCCCGGTGTCAGCAACTTCCCGGTAGCCCAATGCTCGCGCATTGCCGCCTCACTCAATAACCGCGCCGCGAGTACTGAGTAATTTTCAGCGCTGGCATTGACTGCGTCGGTACGCAGACGTGCTGCTGTTCGGCGCAGCGTCTGCCGTAACTGTGGCAATGTCAACAGGAGGCAGGTCGGACAGATATTACCCAGAAATGTATATTCCGCATCGGCCGCCACGCCACAAATCGTACGCAACGGAAAGCCAATACCACACATCACGCATTCCTGAAAGACCGGGCCACCAGCAGAACGTATGCTGTGCGGATCGTAGCGCACCAACCCGATACGTACCACTGAAATAGCCCCCTCACCCAGGGAGTATGGCAACAGGCCAGAACGCTGATCATCCGCCGCGATATGGTGAGAGTATGGTTCAGTCAACGGCTCCTCTTTTTCTAAGAGCGTGTCTGAAAAGGGGTATGGCGTGCGGCCGCTATGCTGCCGCTGTGTTGACAATTACTCTATGAACCCGGTTGCTGTCCATTGTAGACAGAACGTGAGCGGCATAGCCCTACACGGCTCCATTTTCGGACAGGCTCTAAATAACACGAAGTCATATTCGGCGTTCACCATGCTATACGCTATTGTAGCATGATTGCAGACGAGTTGGCCATGCAATCGTAGCGGAACAGCTTGAGACGCTACCGAAAAAGTTGCTCAGATGATATATAATACGTACATCTACTCCATATGTATAGTTTTTGGGGGCTGTCAACGTCGCGTGTCTTTCAGGCCCATTCCATGTCTTGCTGACTCTCTGGCCTGGAAGCATAACATCTCGATCCGGGAGTGTGTAGCCGGTTGCTGAGGATGGACAACGATGAATATTCTTGTTGTGGGTGGGGGTGTAGCTGGTCTGACCTGTGCGCGCATACTTGACCATGCTGGCCACACGGTAATGCTGCTGGAAGCCAGCGATGATGTCGGTGGGCGTGTACGCTCTGACTATGTCGATGGCTACACACTCGATCGTGGCTTTCAGGTGCTATTCGAGAGCTACCCGGCAGCGCAACGTCAGTTGGATCTGGATGCACTCCAGTTGCGCCGCTTTGATCCGGGAGTCATTATCTGCGTCGATGGGCAGCGCAAGGTGCTGACCGATCCGCGTCGTGATCACAATGTTGGCGCGGTTGTGGCAGCAGCACTGACCTCTACTGTGACCCCATTCGACAAGCTGCGCACGCTGCTGTTGTCACGCCAACTGGCGCAACAAACCATCGATGAGGTGCTGGACGGGCCGGATATGTCCACGCGCGAATACCTGATCCAGCGCGGGTTCAGCCAGCGTGCCATTACCAACTTTTTTCAGCCGTTCTATGGCGGCATTTTTCTGGATCGCTCCTTACAGACCAGCGCAAAATGCTTCAAGTTTACCTTGAAGATGCTCAGTACCGGGGCAGCGTGCATCCCAACACGAGGCATGGGGGCGATCAGCCAGCAACTGGCGCAGTCACTTAACGCCCATGGGGGCATCAAGCTGAACACCCCGGTGCAAACGCTGCTCACATCTGACGGGCGGGTGGTGGGTGCCCGCCTTGCCGACAGTACCGATCTATCCGCCGATGCAGTGGTGCTGGCAGTTGCTGCGCCGGACGCCGCCCGGCTGTGCCAGAACCTGCCCGCACCGCTTACCGCTCCACTACCGCACGACTCGCTGCAGACAGTAACGCTCTACTTCAGCGGCAGCCGACCGTTTTATCACAGCCGCAAAATCTTGCTCAATGCCGCTGCTGATGCCCTGGTCAACAATGCCCAGTTGCTCACCAACATCGCCCCAGAATATGCACCGCCGGGTTGTCATCTCCTCAGCGCGACCATCCTGGGGCAGCCGGCACTACCTGACGATGAGCTATGTGCACGCGCGCTGGCCGATCTGCGCCTGATGTTCTGTGGCGACGCAGCAGCGCTGGATGCCCTGACAACCTATACCCCACTGCGAGTCTATCGCATTGCCTATGCCCAGTTTGCACAACCACCGGGTATCCATCCCCATCTGCCCGACAACGACAGTGGTGTGCCCGGCCTGTATTTCGCTGCCGAATTTACCGAAGCCAGCAGTATCAATGCGGCCATGATCAGTGGTGAGAAATGTGCCACACTGCTGCTGAACCGTAAAGGACAGCATTCGTCAAACAGATAAAGAAGAGGATATTACTGGTTTTTTGTCTGATGCGATGAACAAGGTACTCGATACCTATCGCGAGCCGTGGTGCAAACATTATGATGTGCATAACGAGCAATATTCATCATAAACCAGATTTATTCCATGCACTTGATTAGTTTAATCAATTCTATGTCGCCAGATCAAAAGGTAGATCGCTAATATCTCGCAGACGTCGGCCTTCAATCAGCATGTTTAACATATCCAATTGATCTTCATTTTGTGCTTCTGCAATTGCTTCTTTCAACTCAAATAAAGCAAAATGATAAACACAATCTAAATCACCTGTACCTAAAGCGAGTGACGCAATCCGTGTCGGTAATGGTTCCGCAGTGACAGCAACAATATGGGGGACATGACCTTTTCGGTTGCGAATAAGATTCAAAGCCTCAGTTCGGGCATTCTGTCCTCGATCACTGCGTAGTGTCCATTTACAGGAGATACTGGCATGCAAGATTGGATGTGCATTACTAGAGTTTGCTATACGAAAAGGGGTAAGTTGAGCATATATTTCTTCTGTGCTTATTAAATCTTCCTGGTGGTTGATTTCGTTATCTATAACCGGTGATCTTCCAATAAGAATATCAGGCTTGATAATATAGTCTTTGCCTAGAGAAGACGCTAATTCTTTGTTATTTTTAATGAGTTGCTCTAAATAAGCAAGATGAGCATACTGATCAAAATATGAAATTGGCAAATGTGAATAGTAGTACCAGGTACCTGGACGTAGATGCTGTAAATGTTTAAAAACTTTTTCTAAAAAATCCCTGGTAATTTCCTCAAAACGGCCCCCTGAAGTTTGCCCAGTAATGATTTCAATTCCCAGGTTATGACCCAGACGGTTGACAATGCCCCAGGCTAGATGAATGCTGGCTTTGTTTCCCACGTCAGCAAAGTTTGGATACCCTTTGCTAGAATCGTGGTTTATTCTGATAATTTCTGCACAAATACGGCGATGATATGCCTGGCGTAAATCTGCTAATTTCATGGCAACAGCTACGGTTTATAAAACCCAATCACATACTCCTCATGCATACGCTGCTGGATCTGCGAGTCGTGGTTGCGAACCGTTCCGGTTGGTAGCATACGTCGATCACGATCAAGCTGACGAACACCAATCCTGGGTACGTCAAAGCCAATGCACCGACCAATTTCAGCCAGGCATTCAGGCGTTTGAGTATCCTGGCCGCGCATAACGGAACTACCCACCACAATAATCGCCGCTCTGTCTGAACGTAGTACTCGGAACATTTCGCGTAATACACCTGTCATTTCAGAATAATAACGATGCAAAACTTTGCCTTTTTTCAGATCATACCTGGCTATAGTCTCAACTATCCTCATAGTATCTGGCGGTAATGTCTCAAAAATCATATCAGTGATGGTTTCACCCCCAATATACTGCTTGCGCCTATGCCCAAGATCCGGAATAGTATGTCCTAACCACACGAGCGAAAATTTGTGCGCTCGCATGTAATCAATCGCATTCGCTGCATAGGGTGGAGACGTAAAAATCAAGTCGATCGAAGCGTCAGCAAGGGGTAAATGCTGGGCATTACCGGCATGAATAGTCGCTCGCCCTGCCTGTGCTTCCAGGGCCGCTAACCCTTTCACATTTTGCCAGAACCGCTTTTCAAACTCATCAAGAGCCGAACGTACTGTTCTCGTTAAAATGTTGTCGCGCTGCCTGGCACCCCCAGTTCGATCATGACCGATAATGACCTGACCATCTTTTGCAATCACAAAGCGGGCACGATGTGGGCGGGTGTGGGCCAGATCAAGCGCCAGTGAAACTCCACCAGATTTCGTAATAATGATGGAAGAGAAAGTTAACTCAAAAAAGGCCCTGATATGAGGATTATTGATTTTCTCGATTTCAATCAAAAGTGCCAGTAATTCCACCTGTGTTTCCGGCGCGAACCAGTAATCAATAAAGGTGCGAGATTCGTCCGTCCATCTGCTCTGCAATTGTGCTTCTAGCTCTGATCGTCTTGTCTTAAACAAGATTTTGGCCTGAGAAATTACATGCTTACCATGACGCATAACCAGATCTGTTTGAAGGGGCGTGGTCTTGACGGTAGCTATAAGCCGTGCCAGGGGATCAATGTCAAAACCAATGCCCTGACGTTCAGCCAACAGCGCTTCTATTATGGTCGTACCTGAACCGACCATCGGATCAAGCACGCTGTCACCTGGTCTGGTCAGAGCTGCAATAAACAGACGCGGCAACTGTGGCGGGAATTTCGCGGGGAAGGCATGCAATGAATGCGAGGCATAGTTGCCTCGCTGGTCATGAAAATTCAGGTTTTGCGAGAGTAGCCAGATTAGCCGATCACGGTAAGACTCTTCTGCTGGCCGCAGATCGCAGACCGATAGTGGGAGGCGTAACTGTTCCATGTTATACTCCACAGGCTCAAGCGGTAGCACATTATGTGTATTATTCTAGCCGAACTTCAGCCTTTCGTCTACCAGTCCATGGCGTAACGCCGCGTTATTCTAGAACACGCCCCTGGATATACAGCCTGTCACGGGTTCAATATCTCAGAGATGGCAGAACCTTGAGCGCATCAAGACGACCAAAATGATTTTTTATACGATAGTACATGGTGCTGATGCGCTCTTCCAGGCGAACGACAACGTGCCCAATTTTGCTGCGCGTAGGGTTATCCTTTTTGTGTGCTAATGTCTATTGTCCATTGAGCAAAAAGTGTATCATAGCCTGCAGAGAGCACATAGATGCCTCCTGATTTGAATTGGGATGAACCAGAAGCGGAAGCAAAACCAGATCAACGCTGTCGCGTAGCAGTAATCAATATATCCGTACATAAGACTATCCTGGTACCCGACCGGTTGCGTGCAAGACGACACAGGCAGCACCCTCAACCGGCCGTACCCGGCTCTGATTTTGTCTCAGGGTCATCGTTTGTCTGCTCGTTGCCAACCTGGTATTCAAAGCCGGCACGTTCTGCCACCATTGAGAGGATTTTCTGGGTTGAACGATGCGGCTTGTGGACGCCGGTCTCCCACTCACTAATAGTTTGCTGCCGTACCTGCAACTCATCCGCCATCTGACGTTGAGTCAGCTGTAAGTGCTCACGGAGCGCCTTGATTCGATGCGGGTTCCATCCGGGTTTTTGCTTATCACTGCCGGGTAAAGGGTATTTGATTTCTTCTTTCATATCTCACCTCAATCACAGATCATACGTGGTGGTTCACTCGGCCTGTTCCCTTCAGCAGAGGAAGAGCAGGCACAGGGCACGACCCCTACGCTGACGAAGGCGAAAAAGACGTCTGGTTCGAGCGACCGCATGCGCCCGGTCACTAAACGTCTTGCCGATCGGGCACTACCTGGCCATACAGCATAGCTGAGAGAGCGCTCGTACACCATATGTCTATTCTAACACGACAGCGGATAATTATACAGCAAAATGACAGGGAGGGCAACAGCAGAATACCGGCCTTCCATTCGGGTTGGTATGGGATATGTCAGGATTATGGATGTCAGTCTATCGGTGACACGAGGTAGGCGCGGATAGCACCAGATAACCTTTTTGCCTGCGGCAGAGGGGTATTTTGTCTCGTTGGCCCACGACCGCAGGCAAAAAACCATGGTTTTTGATCGACCGCATTCATAGCAATGGCCGGATCATTTCGTTGCGTAGCCATCCTGGGAGCATTCGAGTACTCCTTCTGGTGGGACGTGGCGAAACCGCGCCCCACTAGATATGGTGGTTTCGACGAAGTGAAGCCGTGCCACGCCTTTCTACCCAGGAGATGTCTGGTTGTAGCCCTAGCCTGCAAGAGTAGCCGCTAAGAAGGTGGAAACGTGCCAACAACGGGACGTGCCACCATCGTACACTAGACAGTAATCGCATTTCCACGGTAGATACGTCCGCGGTAGCGGCTTTCTTCTGGTTCTGGCAATGGAGCGCTGGTTAGCAGCACCGCATCAACAAAACGACGTAATTCCTCCTCTTCCTCTGCGGCATTGCGCGGCTCTTCTGCCCGGGCACGACGTGTCAGGTCAACTTGATTGACCGGCACCCGATGCACCGTGCGCTCGCTCTCAACACCAGCAGTAGCTGTAAAGGCATGGAGCGTCGTTTTGACAAAGTTCGCCAGGGCAAACTCCTCTAACGTTGAACGTGCTGACGTCTCAGGTGTCACCAGCACCAGTTGTACCCCGTCGATCAGCGACACCTTCTTCGTTACCCGGAAGTGATGCGTCAGGTTATATTCCACAATCTCGGCAAAATCCTGTTCATCTAGCACCCCACTCCAATCACTGCCACTACTACCAACCAGTGGTCGTGTCGGCAGCGGGCGGAACGGCATACACACCACCGGGCCAGGACGATCATATTCGTGGCGGGCGCGATCAATCGCTTCTTCAACCTTGCCCCTGGAGGCAATCGCACACAGCCGACCGCAACCACTATACTGTGGCAATTCGCCCAGCAGACTCTGCGCCGTCTCCTCGGTCTCGGTAATTAACACCACCCGCCCGACATCGCACTCCTCCAGATAAGAGCGTGCTAGAGCCACCAGGTGCCGACGCAAATATTCGCCAATTAAGTAGACCGTTGTACCCCGCAACTTTTCCAGTCGTACCTGACCAGCCTTGCCAAATAGCTCCCCCTCAGTCACAGTGCGTTCAAAGCGGAGGCCGCCCGAAGGATGGAAGGTCTCACCACTCACATTCCGGTCTGCCAGATAATAAATAGTTGCCATGGCCACATCAAACTCGGTCGGCATCCGCTGGAGATAGAGCATACTCAAAATGCCGTCGCGTACTTTGCGTGCTTCACGTTCGATCTGGGATCGCGTAAAGAACGGCACTGGTGGCTCTGGCAGATTTGATAGAAAGCGGGTACTATCGTGCACATCCAGGTGTCCACCTATTTCCAGGCGGCGCAGTAATTTCTCGGCAATAGAGGCATTCAGCAGATATGATCGTGATGAACCTTGTGTATCACCTTGCTCCCAGATATTGATCGCCAGACGACGGAGCGGATCAGGCAATTGACTGGCATAGCCTAACGCCTGTACCCCATTTGACACCAGCGTATCCAGAAATGCGGTAACCGGAAGCCCCGTAGCACGGTGCGACTCAATCAGTGCCGCGTGAACCTCGTTCAGGCGTTTGTTCTCCAGAATCAAGCGTGCCCGACGCATAAACAGGCCAGGGCGCTCACCAGTTCCACGCAGGCGATCACCATCAACCGGGCCGGGAGCCAGCGCATTAATCTGCACCTCTGGCCCCAGAAATCGGGCAAATGCTTCAACCATCGCTCGCTGCCCTGCCTTACTCACCGCATAGTCTGAACGGTTGGGATAGGGAACCGCCACGTATTTTTCGCCCCCAAAATAAGACGATACATTTAAAATATAGCCACTGCCCTGCGCCTTCATGAGCGGTGCCAGCTTCCGAATGAGCGAGAAATTGCTGGTGAGATTGGCCTGGATAGTGCGGTTCCAGCCTTCCAGTGGCATATCAATCACCATTTCCTCGGCGCCCGCAATACCAGCATTGTTAATCAGATAGTCAACGCGCCCAAACGTCTCCAGCGTATGCTCCACCAGTCGTCTAAGCTGTGCTTCATTGGCAACGTCAACATCAGCCATATACTGCACGCGATTCTCGACATTAGGGTAACCGACCTCACGTAATTCACGCATGATACGCTCGCGCAACTGCTCAAGTTGCCCGGCTCCCCGTGCAGCCAGCATCACGTGTGCCCCACTGAGTGCCAGCAGGCGCCCCACCTGACCGCCGATGCCCGCACTGCCCCCGGTGATAAGCGCCACTTTCCCCAGGTGTAACCCCAGAATGCTCTCAGCCCAGCCAAACGCCGGCCGCAGCGCCCCCGTCGTATCTACAATATTTTTGGGCAGATAGAGATTGATCTCGGCCATATGCCGATCACCATTGAGTAACCGTGCCGCCCACGCACAGGCAAATTCCAGACTCTCATCCTCCTTATTGACATAACGTACAATCTGGTTAGCCCAGACTGGCTTACGTTCATCACGGTGTATGCCCGGTTCATGGGCTTGCTGCTTTGCTATATCCAACGCTGACTCGTGTCGCCATACGCGGATCAGCTGCTCAACCGCTGCCCGCAATATATCGGCATACACATTGCCGTGTCCATCGTCACCGTTGCTCATAAAAATAACCTGCGGCTCTTTGGGAAGAGCACTCCGGCTCCAGAAGCGTGCAATCAGGGTGGACAGTGCCACAACACCCCCAATTTCTTCTTCCAGAAATTGCGCCACCGTCTCATCACTGGCCTCGATTACATTGGGATACACCTGATCTGAACCACGGGCAGGCAGGATAATCACTGCATTAATCACCCCGGTCTGCTCTTGCACCTGAGCTAGCGCTGACTCTACGCTTTCTGGTTCAAGTGGATTGAGATATACTAACAGGGGGGGAATATAGCTTGGCCCTTGCAACTGGCGGCTGGTTTGCAACACCTCCTCGACCTGCGAAATAGCGGCCCGACTACGAAAACCAAGCGCGACCTCCGCCCCGCACGAGCGTAACACCCCGGTGAGGGCCAGCACATCCTCCACCTGATTACCAGCGCAGATCAGCACCACCTTACCTGAAGCATCAACCGTGCGTAACTCCGGGCGTGAGGTAAAGATCGTCCGGCTCTCGTCCGGCACATCCATCCCATTCGTAACTTCAAAGGGATGACCGCTAAAAGCCGCCGCCTCATCGCTACCCAGAAACACCATCGTGTTCGCCACATCGGCCGGTTTCGGAAATGTCTTGACCAGATTACCGTTGGCATCAACCCGGCTCAGGCGCATAATCTGAAAAAACTCCTCGGCAGTACTGCCGTCTGGCATACCTTTGAGGTGATCCATGGATCGAAACACACTCCGAATGCGCTCGCTGTCAATTGGCCCCGGAAAAATGTTGTTGACGCGAATACCGCGTTTGCCCAGCTCGAGCGCCATATGCTGTGATAACGGGTTAGTTGCCGCCTTCGGCACCACATATGGAATCCGCCCATAGTAATCAGTACGCGAGAAAATAGTTGAAACGTTAATCACACTGCTGCCTGGCGGCATATGCGGTGCAGTTGCCCGCACCAGATTCCAGGTAATACCGAGCAGATTGCCAATTCCATCGCTCAACGTTTCGGTATCACCTTCACGTAACTCAGCGCGTGTCAGCGGAATATCGGGCAAGCGCTGGCGGGCACCAGGGCTACCAGCATTATTTACCACCACGTCAATGCGCCCAAACCGCTCCACCACTTGCTGCACACCTGCCCGCACCTGAGTCATGTTACTGCCGTCCATCGCGACAACCATGATATGTTCCGGCGAGCGTCCCTCCTCATTGATCAACCGTTCCCGAAAGTTATTCAGTTTGTCCATATTCAGATCAACGACGACGACAGTTGCTCCCTCATCCAGGTAACGACGCGTAATCGTCTCCCCAATATTGCCCGCACCGCCAGTGATCAAAGCAACTTTCCCCGCCAGCCGTCCAGAAGTAGCCACATCGCTCATGTACCGGAACCTCCTCTTCTCTACAGAAACTCCATCTAATGCCTGTCCCGCTATCGCCCAATGCTCCACGTTATCTCAAATATAGTCTGCTGGTTTTTCTTACTTTCCGTTCCCTCTGTGCTATCTCCTACTCAGCAACAACGAACGATTGGATACGCTGCGCTACCCTCTCGGCATCCTCGGCTGTCAAAAGGACTCGCGCTTATACCAGGGACGAAAAAATGAGAAGCAAAAAAGACTTAGCCTTTGTGACTTTTTCGACACGCTGCAACTGAAGTACATGGGACTCAAAGATAATACCATAAAAATTACTCTCTTATGGATGCGTGCGTATAGCTCTGAGGTTACATCATAGCAGACGACCCCAGGCCGTTGCACCCGATGCAAGTCTTCACCCACGCCGCGATGAAGTCTCGTTGTAGTACTATATTGCTCGTATCACTCGCGGCTACTATATAGGGTGGGATCTCGATCACATACAGATAGACTTGCGTGGCTCCTCATGCGCTCTATAGAGATGCATAAATCTCTGGTATCTATTCCGGAGAACGTTCGCCAGCGAAAGTTGCGCAGGGGTCTGTGTCCTACCCATCCACCCGAATGGGTACCATAGGTCTTTGACGCATAGTAGAATCGCAAACCCCACCACCAGTTAGTGATGGGGTTTGCTTGTGGTAGCGGCGGGTGGATTCGAACCACCGACCTTCGGGTTATGAGCCCGACGAGCTGCCCCTGCTCCACGCCGCGGGAGGATGATGGAGTGTCCTGGGGGGCATGGACCTACGCTCCCAGCCGGGAA
>Ga0308417_1000251_pt1 | contig 39799 bp, 27 predicted proteins | sample HotsprSampleOS65_FD_203528 | JGI IMG/M metagenome (GOLD analysis project Ga0308417, IMG submission 203528) | Hot spring phototrophic mat microbial communities from Octopus Spring, Yellowstone National Park, Wyoming, United States - 20090730_OS65 ...
GACTCCACAACGTCAACGGCCGCCTGGGCCGACCGTTGTGGAGTCATTTGCGCCGTAATTGCCTGCGGCGCCAAGGGTTAATCGACGCCGACCGGAGCGCGAAAGTCATGAACTGGAAACGGCACTAGCGAAGGATTCGGGCGGCACGCCCCGGAACGTGATAACATCCAGACTCGTGCGGCAGTTGTTGACCGCGATCTTCATGGGCAGCACCGACGCCACGCCCGGCACCGCGCGGATCCGATCGCCATAGTGCTCGGGAAGGCGGCTGGTCGAGGGGCAGAAGCGGTTCTGGCGATAGACCACCAGCGTCGTGTCGCCCGCGGCGGCGGCCGTGGCCTGGGCCACGCCCGCCTGCATCGCCTGCACGGCGCAGAACAGGAACATGGCCAGCGCCGTGCCGACGACCGTCAGCGCCGTGCGCGTGTGATACCGCACCGCGTACTTCAGCACCAGAGGAATTAGTCGCGGTGGAACGATCATGCGGCCTCCGTGCTGCCGGCCAGCGCCTGTTCGCCCGCGGCGAGGGGGTCTTCCACCAGCCGGCCCTTATCCAGATGCAGCGTGAGCTGGGCATAGGCGGCGCAGCGCGGGTCGTGGGTTACCATCAGCAGGGTCTTGCCCAGCTCGCGGTTGAGCCGCTGAAGCAGCGACATGATCGAGGCGGCGGAGCGCGCGTCCAGGTCGCCCGTCGGTTCGTCGGCAACGATGATGCGCGGATCGGTGACGATGGCGCGGGCGATGGCCACGCGCTGCTCCTGACCACCGCTGAGTTGACGGGGGAAATGGTCGTGCCGGTCACTCAGGCCCACCAGCTCCAGCGCCAGCGCCACCTTCTCGTGCCGCTGGCGGGCGCTCAGCGGGTGCAGCAGCAGCGGCAGCTCGACGTTCTCGTATGCCGTCAGCACCGGCACGAGGTTGTAGAGCTGGAAGATGTACCCGATGTACTCGGATCGAAAGCGGGCCAGTCGCGACCGCGAGAGGCTTGCCAGCTCCAGGCCGTCCACCTTGACGCTGCCGCTGGTCGGTCGGTCGATGCCGGCGATCAGGTTCAGCAGCGTGGTCTTGCCGCTGCCTGACGGTCCCATCAGCGCCAGAAACTGCCCGGCCTGGACGTCCAGATCAAGCCGCTCGAGCGCGGTGAAGGTGCTCTGACCCCGCTGGTATGACCGCGTCAGGGCGCGGCATTCAATCAGTGCCATGGTTTACCTTCCTTATTTCGCCACCCGCGGCCGCCGCAATGCGTATCCGCTGGCCGGGACGAAGCCCCGATTGGGGACTGACGATCACGCGGTCTCCGGGCGCCAGACCGTCGATCACCTGCACCCAGCCGTCCAGGCGCAGCTCGCCGAGTCTGACCTGCCGCATCGCCGCCCGCCGGCCTGCGCCATCCGCGATCCAGACGGTCGCCGAATCGCCAGCGAAGCCGCTCACCGCCGCCTGCGGCACGAACAGCCCCTGCCGCGGCGGCTGATCCTGCGCGGCGGCGGCCAGGAACCTCACGCGCGCCAGCATCTGCGGCCGAAGTTGCGGCGCGGGGTCGGCGATGGCCACCTTGAACTGCACGGTGTTCTTCTGGATGTCGGCCTCGTGTGCGATGCGCGTCACCTGGCCGTCGAACGTGCGCTCGGGCAGGATGCCAACGACGATTTGAGCGCTCTGGCCGATTCCCACGGCGGCGGCGGCGGCCAGCGGCACGTCCACGCGCACCTGGAGCCTGCGCGGATCGTAGAGGCGCAGCACCTGCGAGGAGGAAGGGTCGTCGCCGCTCAGCACCAGCTTGGCGCCGGGCTCCACCAGCCGCTGCATGACCACGCCATCGGCGGGGCTGCGCACCAGCATCCGTGCCAGCCTCAGCGCCGCCTCCGCTTCCGCCGCCCGCGCATCCTCCAGGGCGGCGGCAGCGCGGGCCACGGCGGCCTGCGCTTCATCCAGGGCGCGCTGCTCGGCGATGCGCAGCTCCAGGTTCTGGCGGGCGGCCTCCAGCTCCGCCTCCTGATGCCGGAGGCGCGCCTCCAGCACCTGGCGTCTGGCGCGCATGGACTGAACCACCGCCTCCTGCGCCTCAAAACGCAGCCGCGCGGTCAGCACCTCCATCTCGGCAAACGCCGCGCCGGCCGGGGTGCTCTTACGACGGTGCTCCTCATGCAGCTCCTGCAACCGGGCGGCTTCGGCCGCCAGGTCATGCGGATGCCGAGCCAGTTCCGCCTCAGCTTCGGACAACAGCGCCTGCGCCGCCGCCAGGGCCCGGCGCCGTTCGACGGGGTGGTCCCACTCGCGCTGCGCAGCCCGCAGTGCGGCCGCGGCGGCGGCCAGCTCCGCTTCGCGCGCCTTCGTCTGCGCCGCGGCGCGCGCCAGGGCCAGCCGGGCGTCATCATCCACGAGCCTCGCGACGACCTGGCCGGCGCTGACCGTCTGCCCCTCCAGCACCAGAATTTCGCTGACGACGCCGTCGGCCAGCGATGAAACATGAATCGGATAGGGGTCGGGTTCCACCCAGCCGGGCGCCTGCACCACAACGTTGCCGGGACTGCCGGCCACGGCCCGCGGCACCACGGGCATGACATCCACGCTGAGGGCGGGCCAGATGCTGTCCCGCGCTGCGTACGCGCACAGCAGTACCGTCGCGACAAATACTGCCACGGGCAGCAGCAGGCGAGTGAGCCGCCCACGCCTCGGAGGCAGGATAGCCGCGCCCACCGACGCGCGGCCGAGCATGCTCAAGTCCAGATTTGATTCCATGAAGTTTCACCAGCAAGAAAGACCACCAGCAGGCGCATCCGCAGCGGCCGGCGCATCGCCATATCGACGCATCTCTCGGCGTCGGGGACCGCGTCTGCGGATGTGAAAAGAAGCGAAGCTTCAGGAACGCGGAGGGTGGAAGATCCCGCGCAGGCACTGCTGCGGTGCGATCGGCGGATCGCCGCCGGTTGAATGCGGCGCATCCGCCATCGCATGCCACAGGTCGGATTGTGCATATGCGGCGGCGCCGGCGACAGCGCAGCAGAGGCATCCCGGGCAGTCTCGTTCCGGTTCGTCGGGCGCGTCCGGCGCTTGCGATGGCAGCCGGGTCGGCTGGCAGCAGTCCCCCTCATCGGCGTGCGGCAAACCACAGAATCCGACGGCGCGGCGCGGCAACGACAGGCTCACGACCAGGCCCAAACCGATCAGCAATACGACGAGTTGACCGCATGGTCCGCGCACAGCGCATTCCTGGCGATGATCGACCGCCGGCGGGCACGCCGGAATTGTGGAACTTTTCCGCACTCGGGCACTTCCCAGCGCCGGAGCAGCCCTATATGATATAGGTGTACTGTCGGCGGTCCAGTCCGCGCGACCCGCTACAGCCGGATCGGCCGGCCATAAGCTCCCGGCCGATTCAAGAGTCTCTAACCGGCGGTGTAACAAAGCGTCTCCTGCGGCCATGACCTGGGCCGCAAGCCACGCTCTGATCCTGCAACCTTGCAGGGTCCCCGCCAGAGGACAGACTGTTATGCCCACCGATCCCCGGTTCCTCGCTGCCGCGGGCCGCGAGGTCTTTACAGGTAACGAGCTGCTGTTGAAGGGCATGCTGGAGGTGGAGGGTGGCGTACACCTTCTGACCGGCTACCCCGGTTCGCCGATCGCCGGCTTCTTCGACGCCGCCTCCGACGTCAAGGACCTGCTCCAGGAAAAGGGCATCCGCGCCTTTCAGGCCAACAACGAGGCTCTGGCCAGCGCCGCCGTGAACGGCGCCCAGATGGTCGGGCTGCGCGCCATCGCCGCCATGAAGAATGTCGGTGTGCATGTGGCATCCGATGCTCTGGCTCTGGGAAATCTTGCCGGCGCCCATCCCGAAGGCGGCGCGGTCATCATCATGGGGGAGGATCCCTGGTGCGAGTCGACCCAGGTGCCGGCCGACAGCCGCTTCATCTGCGAGCATCTGCGCATGCCCGCGGTGGAGGCGGGCACGCCTCAGCAGCTCAAGGACTGGATCGACCTGTGCTTCAAGCTCTCCCGCGCCGGCGGGTGCTACATCGGCTACATCGTGACCGTCGCCATGGCCGACGGCGGCGGCACGGTCCGCTGCCGGCCCAATCAGTTTCCCGCAGTAAACACGAAACAGCGCCTCACGCTCCAGACCGACCAGATCGACCTGGACAAGGTGCTGCTGCCTCCGCGCACCTGGCAGCACGAGCTGGCCATGCCGCAGCGCTTTGCCGCCACGGTGGCCGCCGCCCGCGAGCTGGGAATCAATTCGCTGGAAGCCGGATGGACGGATGAGGCGTCCCCCGCGCCGCTGGGGTTCATCGTCACCGGCGTGGCCGGAGCGTACCTGCGCCATGTGCTGTCGGAGGTGGGCCTCGACGGACGATTCCCGATCCTGACGCTGGGCATGAGCTATCCGGTCGACGTGGATCTGGTGCGCGAGCTGGCGGGGCGATGCCAGCACATGATCGTCGTCGAGGAGCGGCGGGGCTTTCTCGAAAGGAACATCCGCGACGCCGTCAGTCGCACTCTGCCGCCCGCTCAGGCGGCTGACCTTGGCGCGCGCCTCTTCGGCAAGCGCTTTCCCGACGGCAAGGAAGGCATCCCCGACGCCCGCGGCCTGAACTACTCGGTCCTCGCCCAGAAAATCCTCCCGCTGATCCAGTCCACGCCGCAAGTGCCGCCCGAGCTGCGCAACGGACGTCTGAGCGGCGAGCTGTCGCGGCTGCGCCGGGCCAGTGCACAGCGACTGGAGGTGGTCAGCCAGGTAGTGCCGCGAACCCCCACGTTCTGTCCGGGCTGTCCGCACCGCGACAGCGCGGCCACGTTGCTGGATCTGCGCCGCCGGCTCAACGACCCCGCCTATATGCGGCAGCGCCACGGTCGCGGCCCGGTCGACCTGGTCGCTCACGGCGACACCGGCTGCTACACCATGCTGATGTTCGCGCCCACGACGCAGCTCATGCACAACTACAGCGGCATGGGCCTGGGCGGCGGCACCGGCTCCGGCGTGGATCCGTTCATCACCAACAAGCAGATCGTCTTCATGGGGGACAGCACCTTCTTCCACTCCGGCCTCATCGCCATCACCAACTCCATCAAGGCCGGCCAGGACCTCACCTACATCATCCTCGACAACGGCACGACGGCGATGACGGGCCACCAGGGTCACGCCGGCAGCCGCAGCGATGTCGATGAGTTCGGCAACCGCCACACCGTTCAGGACATCTACACCATCGTCAAGGGCATCGCCGCAACAGCGCCCCTGCGCGTGGTCAAACTTTCACCCGCCGACCGCGACCGCTACGGGCGCGTGCTCGAGGAGACGATTCTGGCCGACGGCGTAAAGGTCATCATCGCCGATAAGGAGTGCGGCATCACGTTCCACCGCCAGCGCGCCCGCGAGGAACGGCGGATCATCCGCGAGCACGGCTACCTGCCGCGCAAGACGTACATGAACATCACGCCGGAGGTCTGCGAGAACTGCCTGGAGTGCACAAGACAGACCGCCTGCCCCGGGCTGACGGTGATTGACACCGACTACGGGCCGAAGATCGACACGGACCTGACCTGGTGCGTGAACGACGGCGCCTGCGAGCGCGTGCGGATCAGCAACGACTACGGCACCGACATCAAGCCCTGCCCCAGCTTTGAGGAGGTGACGGTTGTCCGCCGCCGCCGCCGCCGCTACCTGCTGCCCAACATGTCGCTGGACAAGCTGCCCGAGCCGCGGCAGGTCGTGCACGACATGAGCCGTCCCGGCGCCCAGTGGCGCTGCCACATGTCAGGCGTCGGCGGCATGGGTATCGGCCTGGTCGCCGCCATCCTCGTCCGCGCCGGTCACAAGGAGGGCTACCACGTGCTCTTTCAGGACAAGAAGGGCCTGGCCATCCGCAACGGTGGCGTGTACTCGCAGGTGACGTTTGTGAGCCAGGGGGCGGAGGGTTCGGGGTTCAGGGTTCAGGGTTCGGTGGGGGAGGAAAGGCACCAAGGCACGGAGGCGATGGGAAATGACGAAGCCCGAAACCCGACACCCGAAGGGGGGTTCAGGGTTCAGGGTTCAGGGTTCAGTGCCAGGACCACCAAGCACTCCGCACTCGAATCGCCCCCAATCGAAAATCAAAAATCAAAAATCGAAAACCCCCCTCAGACCGCCTCCATCCCCTTCGGCCGGGCCGACCTGCTCCTGGGAGTGGACATTCTCGAGGCGGCGCGGGCGGTGGACCCTCAGCAGTCGTTCCGCGTCGCCAGTTCGCAGCATACGGCCGCCGTCCTTAACCTGTACAAACAGCCGACGGTCAACCTGCTGCTGGGGGAGCAGGACTTCGACCCCGATGCCCTGCGCGAGGAGATCTTCGCGCGCTGCCATCCCGAGCACCGCTACGCCAACAACCTGTCGGAAATCTGCGAGCGACGCCTCGGCTCCAAGCAGTTCGTCAACATCATGATGCTGGGCGTGGCCTATCAGCTCGGGCTGATCCCCGTCTCCGCCCGGTCCATTGCCTGGGCCATCCGCGACACCATCAAGCGCGAGCATCGCCGCAACCTCAAGGCCTTCAACATCGGCCGCAAGCTGGCCCTCGAGCCGCGCGTTCTTCCGCGCAAGCCCCAGCCGGAGACCTGGGAGCAGTTGCTGACCAACAAGGCGCGCATCCTGCGCCGAACGCGGCTGCGCGGCCGGGCGTGGGCGGCGCGCTACGAAGCCCTCGTGCGCGCTGCCATCGAGCGCATGAGCGCTCTGGACGAGCGCAGCCGTTATGATCTGACCCTGCGCATCTACGACGTGCTTCAGTATCAGGATGACCGCCTGGCCCGACGCTACGTCGATCTGGTGGCCGGCATCTACGCGCGCGACAGCGCCGAGCGCGCCTTTGCCGCAACCGCCGCCGCCATCCACAACCTCGCCAAGGTCATCCTGATCAAGGACGAGGTCTATGTCTCCTATCTGCTGACGCGCTACGAGAAGAAGCAGCGCGATCTGGCCAAATACAACGTCGATACCGTCAACGGCGATCGGCTGGTCTATCGCCACCACACCAGCCCGGAGTTCAACATCGGCCCCTGGCGTATTCGTCTGCGGCTGACCACCCGCGACTGGATGCTGCAGCTGGTGCGGCCGTGCAAATGGTTGCGGCGAATCCCCGGCTGGCATTGGCGCGAGGCCCAGTTCCGCGACTGGTACATTTCACTGCTGCCGCGGCTGGATCTGGCCAGCGACAGCGGCTATCGCCGCGCCCTGGACGTTCTGCGCTGTCCCGAACAGGTCAGCGGCTACCGCGAGGTGCGCTATCCGAAAATGGATCGCGTCCGTCAGACCATCGAACAGACCGTCCTGGCCGACGAGCTGTCACCGCCGGCGCCGGCCACAGGCCTGCTGGCGGCCATGCGTCGGCCGTCGCACGCATAACAGGGGCACCTCTCGGGTCCCCCCAGCGGCATGGCCCTGCCGAGCCTCCCTCCCGCTCGGCAGGGTCCATGGCCGTGGGACGGCGACGCCGACATTCCCGGCAGAGCCTGCAAGGGGGCATCGCCGCCCTGCTACGGCACCGCCCATATCTGCGTCGCCCCCGCGCGGATTGTGGCGAGGATGCGCTGAATGTAGTAGAGGTCGCCCGTCTTCGCCCAGGGGATGTCGATCCACTGGCGAAGCCGGCTGGCATCCTCCCTCAGCACCCAGGCGTGCAGCATGAAAAACGTCCAGCCGAAATCCGGCGGCATCATGCTGTTCTCGCCTCCCGTCCCTTCGCCACCGGGCACCGGCCGGCCCCAGCTCGTGTTCACCGAATCGTTGGGCTGGTCACCGAAGTGCAGGAACCACGCCCGCGCATTGGCGCCCTCGATGTAGCCGTACATGTGCGACCGCACCGTCTGGCCCTCCGTCTCCCGCAGCAGCCGCCCGATCTCCGGACAGAACAGCGTGGTGGTCAGGTATGTGTTGTTAACGTTCACTCGCCGCGAATGGAAGATGGCATACTGCCAGTCGTGCGAGTGGCCGCTTACGAACTGCGCCCAGGCCATCTTGTACATGCCCGCGTAGCCGATCTCGCTGACCTCGCGCAGCGCGGCGGCGGCCGACTCGAAAGCCTCGGCCGCCTCGGGTTTCTTCAGATGCCCGGCCATGCGGGCGTAGCCGATTAGCCCCGCCACCCGGTCGTAGGTGCGCAGGCCGCGGGCCTGAAGCGTCGGCGTAAACGTGGCACCCTCGCCGGTGGGGAAGTCGGCCGACAGCGTGCCGGAGATCATCCCGTCGCGGTAGTTGATCGCACCGCCGGCGCCCGAGTCGCTGGTCAGCTTTCCCTGTCCGTCATCCTTCAGCACCACGGTCGTCGGCGGCTTGGCCGACTCGAACTTCAGCTCGACCGAGCCGGGGACGATGCCGGCCACGCCGGGCAGATTGAAGCTGAACTGGCGGCTGGGAGGGCAGGTCCACTTCGACGCCCGGGGCGCCCGCGCCCGCGGGGCGAACTGCGGGGCGCTGGCGAACGTGTCGCGGAAGCGGCTGATGGCCGGCCAGTTGGCCTCGATGGTCTGCCAGTCGCCGGTGGCCGATGCGTAGCGCCAGAGGATGTACAGGTTTCCCGGCGTCGGCCCAACGCCGCTGCCGGGGTTCTGCGGCACAAGGTCATCGGGGATCGGCCAGAGCTCCCGGCGCGGTCCGGATGCCTCCCATCCCACCACCCACGGCGGATACTTGCTTACCAGCATCTTCACGTGCGCTGTTGCTCTGGCTCGCAGGTCCTCCGGCAGCAGCGGCATCGCATCGCAGAGCACATCCACCGTGTCGGCCGGATTGCCAAACAGCGCCGCGCGCCCGGCGATGCCGCGCGTCAACACCAGCGGCGAGAGATGTTGGCCGGCCTCGACGATCCTGCCCACCTCCCGCGCCAGCCGCTCGCACAGCTCGCGCACTTGGGCATCCTCGCCCACCGCATAGGCCGGCGCCCCCCGCACCAGTCGCTGAAAATCCACCTCCGCCCCCCGCGCCCAGGGCGCCGCCATCGCCAGCGCCAGAACCACATAACCCGCTCGTACGCGCGCCATCGTCATTCGATCCTCGTCATTCGTCATTGATTCGGGCTTCGGGTTTCGCTCATTCGTCATTCATTCGGACTTCTGGTTTCGTCATTCGGGTTTCTCCACTGAACCCTGAACCCTGAACCCTAAACCCTCCCTCGTCATTTCTCATACGCCATCAGCTCCGCGCAACTCGAAAACGCCTGGTTCGGCTGGTTGCCGCCGGCCGGCTTGCCGACGATGCGGATGCCCACCGCCGCCACCGGCTCAAAAGTCACCGAGAAATTCGGTCCCGGCTCGCCCAGGCCGCCATTCTCCGTCGCCGTCGTATTCGGATAGCTCTCGAGTTTCGCGACTTCCTCCCACGGGCCATCCGCCGACTTCTTCACTTGGATCGACGGCTTGCCGGCGGACGTGTCGAACCATCCGCCGTTGCGCGAGCTGCGGCCGTGGAAATACACCACGCGGCTGATCGTGCGCGGCCGATCGATCTGGACCGCATACCAGTCCTGTTCGGCAGGTTTGCCGTCCCAGGTTACGCGGTACGTCGTCGGATCCTCGTCAGCGATCTGCCCATTCACATTGCCCGCCCGCGAATACGACTCGCGCCCGAACGCGAACGCCGAAAACTCCACCTCCGGCAGCGGCCGGGCCGGATCCAGCAGGTACATCTGGAAGAACGAGGCCGGCCGCCCCGCCGAAGCGCCGGCAAACGGGCTGAGCCGGATGCGGACGACCTCGCCGCGCCGGGCCGTCCCGGCGTCGTAAGCCAGGCGGCCGTCGATCTCCACCAGCTTCTCAAACTGGTCATACGCCAGTTCCGCCGGCGGCGTGACGATCTTCAGGTTCAGTTCGCCCGCATCCGCGCTGGCCGGGGCGATGAACTTGCGGGCGCGATACTGCTCGTTGAAGCGCGCATCGTAGACCAGCGCCAGCGGGCCATAGCACACCACCGCGCGCCCCTCGTTGTCGGTCTTGTCCCGATGGAAGCGAAGCCCCACGTTCAGGGCCAGTTCGACCTTGTCCCCCGGCCGCCACGTGCGCTTCACCTTCAGATACTCACCCGGCGTGCCGCTGCCTGCAACCTGCCCATTCACGCGCACCGTCGACGCTGCGCTCCAACTGGGAATGCGGAACTGGAAGACAAACTCGCTGGCGCCCTGCGGCATCAGCGTGAAGCTCACCTGACCGTCCCAGGGATACGCCGTCCGCTGCTCGACCTTGAGCCTCACGCCGTTGGTCAGCGTCGTTGTGAGGGTGGACGTCGAGTACGTCTCGGCCGAGAGCCCATCCTCGCGCAGTGTGTAGAGCCACGTGGGGGAGAGTGCGATCCCGCGCGGCCCGGAGCTGGCACAACAGGTGAACGGCCCGCCGGGGTTTTTGGCGCCCTCCAGCGGCGTGAAATAGCACCAGTGCGTCCCCGCGCGCTCCTGCGCGGCCATCAGGTGGTTCAGCAGGATCTGCTCGGCCGCCTCGGCGTATTTCGCCTCGCCGGTGAGTCTCAGGAGCTGCCAGTTGAGCTGGAGCCAGGTGGTGCTCACGCAGGTCTCGGACACGCGGCCGTCGGGCGGGAACCTGTCGGGCACGCGATAGAACTCCTCGATGGAGCTGCCGCCGGTGATGTACAGATGGTGATCGGCAATGTCCTGCCAGGCGATCTTCGGCGCTGTCAGCAGGCCCGCGTCGCCGGTCTGCCGCGCCAGCTCGCACAGGCCGATCAGGTTTGAGAGCATTTCGTAGGCCTTGGCGTTGGCCGTCCGCGACACGCGCCCGGTGGTGGTGAGCGACTCGATGATCTTCGGCCCATTGCGGTCGATCCGGTCGAGCAGATACCTGGCGAAATCGAGGTACCGCTGATCGCCTGTATGACGATACAGGAGCACGATTGGCTCGAGGATGGACGTCGAGGCCATGCCCACGTGATCGCCAGTCCTGGCGATGTCGCGGGCGTGGGGCCCGAACTGCTTCGCCACGGCATCACCCACCTTGCGGGCGGCGGCCAGCGCCTGCCTGTCGCCGGAATACTCGTACCACGTCAGCAGCCCGATCAGGTCGTATTTGTGTACCCACACGTCCCAGCCGTTCCAGCGGGCGTCGGGCATATACGTTCCCAGATAGCCGTCGGGCTCCTGGGTTTTGACCAGCCGTGCCACGATTCGCGCCACACGGGCGCGCAGCGCCTTCTGAAGCTCCTCGTCGTGGCAGTTGGCCGCCGCCAGCGTCGCCGCGTGCAGGTACTTGCCCACATGCTCGCCGGCCCAGAGGTTGCGGTCGGTCCTGCGCTCGAAGGGGCCGACGAGCTGATCCTCGCTGCGCGTCATCAGGTCGCCGCTGATGTTGATGTTCATGCGGTGACCGATCATCCCACCCACCTCCAGCGCCGCCGGATCCAGCGGCCGCGCCACGTTCACAAGCACAGGTCTCACAACTGGTGTCTTCAAAGCCTCATCCTCCGCGCCGAGGGTCACGCCCCCGGCCGCCACGCAGCATATCACAAGCCAAACCACCAGCGCAACAAACGGTGTCCCCTTCGTCTTTCGGATTTCGCCCTTCGTCATTGATTCGGGCTTCGGATTTCGCCTTTCGCCATTGCCCACCGAACCCTGACCCCTGAACCCTGAACCCTTCGTCCGATCGCTCATGGCCCTCGCTCCTCTCTTCACGGCTTCACCCGGCAGCCAATGCCGCCACCGCCCTGCCAGAGAATCCGGCCGTTGGTATACGTGCAGCCGACCACGTTTCTGCACCACTGCGGCGCCCAGTGCGTCCTCGACTCGGCGCGCTCGGGATCGCGCTGCCACCGCCACACCGTCCAGATGTCCGGCCCAAGCACGATGAAACTCTGGTAGTTCAGCAGCGACCAGCCCGTCGGACCATGGTTCTGCGTCATGAAGATCGCGTCGGCGCAGCCGGTGATCGCCCAGGGCTCATCCCCGCCCCACAGGCCGTTTTGAAAGTGCCCGTTGCTGACGCGGAACGCCTTGCGCTCGACGAACCGCCCGCGGCCCAGGTCCAGAAACCCCAACTCCGGCATCTCACACCTGGCCCCCGCCGTCGCCAGCGTGCGCCACATGGCGAAGGTGCGGTCGCCCTCGTTGTCGATCACCTGCGCGTGCATCGTGGCCGAGATGCCCCAGCTCCACAGCACGGGCACCGGCCTGGCGTACTTGTCCTGGCCCGTCTTCACATCCAGCGCGAAAAACGTCTGGCGAAATGGATGCCGCGCGAGGTAGTCGCTGATGCCGTCCTGCTCCTCGTCGATGTCCTTCGGCGGCGCCTTGAAGATGCCCTGAAGATACGCCTGCTTGTCGTTGGGGTGTCCGTTGCCGGCGTGGTTGATCAGGTTCCACATGTCGTACACCGGCAGCGCCCGGTAGATCACCACGGCGTGCCTCTCGCTCACCTGCGGCCAGGCCTCCTGAAGCGACTGGCCCAGCAACTGCCGCTTCCACGCCAGCCGGCCGTCGAGCGTCACCGCGAATGCGTTCACGTGGCTCGTGCCAGAGAAAACGAGCTGCGCCGCATCGCTGTAGGCGGCCGAGACGACCACCGGCTCGCCAACATCCACGCGCCATCGCATCGCGCCGCCGGCCGCATCCAGCGCATAGAAAAAGCCGTCCTTCGAGCCGATGTACACGACACCGCCCACAACCAGCGGCGAGGCGACGATCCCGCCGCCGGTCTGATACGACCAGACCTTTGCTCCGCTGTTGGCATCGACGCAGTACACCGCCCCGTCGTGGCTTGCCGTGTAGACGCGCCCGGCAACGATGGCTGGCGAGTGCAGGATTGGCCCGCCGGTCTGGAACCTCCAGCGGGTCGTGCCCGTCTCGATATCGATGCCGTGAAGAATCCCGTCATAGGTGCCCACCGACACGATGCCCCCGGCCGCCACAACCTGCGCCCGCCAGGGGATGGGCGCGGGCGTGTTCCACGTCCAGGCGTGTTTCCAGTTGGGATAGTTGACGTAGGATCCGACCGGCTCGGGCGTGTAGTTGGACCTTTGCGGGTCGCACCCCAGCATCGGCCAGTCGGCCGCCCGAAGCGGCGGGCCGCCCGGCCAAACCAGCACGGTCCAGGCCACAACAGCGATCATCCAGGTTCGGCCGATCATGGGTCCTCCGCTGCCGTTGAGTGCTACTGCTCCGCCTTCCGGCCGTTGCCCGCACGCCTTGGCGTCGTAGCCCGTCGGCTCCACCTGGGCCCCTTCGGCGCGCAGGCGAGCCGGCCCGCAGGCGCGGCGCCTGCCGGGCCGGCCAGAATGCCTGAGGAAGGCTCGGGCCTTAACTGCTGAACTCGCCGTTGATGATCGGCTGGGTGACGTTGGTGAAGATGCGTTTGATCCGGTTGCCCTGCAGATCGACGGTAAAGAACTCGCCCTTGATTTTGTTCTTGGCGCTGATGGTGCCCATGAACTTGATCGGGCCCGTATCCAGCACCGCGCCGCTCGCGGCATCGGTAAGCTGATACACGGCATGGCCGGTAATCGTGTTGCCGACGCGGAACAACTGAATCTGTGTGCCGGGCGTGGTGATCAGGCCCGTGACCGGGTCGATCACCGGCGGGACGGAGTTGCCATCGGCGTCAATGCCGTAGAGGTCCACCTCGGCCAGATTCGAGCCGGCCGGGCTGAAGGTGTTCTGGAAGCGGAACGCCGGCAGGTTCAGCGACGTGAAGCCCTGAAGCAGGGCACTGCCCTTGAAGCCGACCCAACTGGGAAGGGCCTGTCCGCCGGTGGTGCTGGGCGTGTAGATGGTGCGCGTGCCGGAGAGTTTGATCGTCTTGTTGACGAACGTCAGCCTCTGCTCGGCCAGAAGCGGAATCAGCGAGCGGGCGTTGGGGCTGCCCCAGCCGGTGAAGGTATCCCATCCGGGTGGGTCGATGTCATTGAACGGGGCATCCACGCCGCGGCCGCCCAGTGCGTACAGCCGCTGGTTCAGCGAGCTGCCGATGTAGGGAAGCTTCGCCTGGCGACGCAATTGGTTCACCAGGGCGATCACGCCGGCGAACTGCGGGGCGCCGGCGCTGGTGCCGCCCACTGAGAACCAGCCCGCCAGGCCTCCGTCGCCGGTGGTGTTGTACACCGACACACCGGTGGCCGGGTCGCCGTTCCACGCCACGTCGGGGGTGCCGCGCGTGGGCCCGATGCCGCGGTTGAGCTGATACTGAGGCGCGTCGAACAGAGCGCTGTAACCGCCGCCGCCGCTGGCCCATGGCTCCTCGCCGCCCTGCACCGTCGTGCCGATGCGGTTGCCTTGCTCATCCAGATACAGGGCCGTGCCGCCAACGGCCGTCACGTACGGGCTGGTGGCCGGATAGCTCACGACCTGCCCCGTGTCGCCCGCAGCGGCAATAACGGAGATGTTGCGCATCTGCGGACTGCTGAACGTGCTCTCGAACATGTCCGCAAAAACGCCCTCGTTATCCACGCCGAGGCTCAGCGATATCACGCCGCCACGATGACGGCGATTGAGGATCTGGGCCGCCTTCTCAATGGCCTGCCAGAGGTCGCCAAAGTTGTTGGAAGCCGCCTCCACCAGGTAAATGCGGGCGTTGGGTGCGATGGCGTGGGCCCACTGAATGTCCAGCAGCGCCTCCCCGGCCCAACCCTCTTCTACGACGCGAATCTTGCGTCCGCTTCCCGAAACCTGCTGGAACAGGGCATTGGTTGTGGGCAGCGGCAGCCCGAACTGTTGCGAGAAAGTGATCAGGTCCCGTCGGGCGGTGGGCGTGTGGTAGGCGTCCACAATGGCGATCGCCTGGCCCTGGCCGCGGTTCGTGTAGTCCTTGTTGTTCAGGTCGCCCAGGCCATAGGCGAACCGTATCTGCCGCGGCTCATAGCCGGCGGGAACCCCGGTATAGGTGGCGATCGGGAAGCGCGGCTGTGCGCCTTTGTCAATCAGGTCGTCGCCCGCTCCGCCCTTTACGACGTTCTCGCCCTCGCCGGGCGTCATCACGTCATTGCCGTTGCCGCCAAGGAGCGTGTCATTCCCGAATCCGCCGATGAGCGCATCGTTGCCCTCGCCGCCCACCAGCAGGTCATCGCCGCCAAGGCCATAGATGCGGTCGTTGCCCGGCCCGCCGTAGATCGTATCGCTCGCCGAGCCACCGGCGAGGATGTCATCGCCCTCCCCGCCGAAGATGAGCATGGGGATGTCGATCTTCCCGCCCGACTCGAAGGCGGTGACATCGTCATCCCCGCCGAGGGCGTGGATTTCGATCCGGGACACATCGGCCCGCGCAAAAACGGCCGCCTCGCCGTTGACGACCACGCGGAACTGGTCGGGCGACCTGGCGGGCCGGACGCGGATGGCATCCGCAACTTCGGTGCCCATCACGGTCAGCACCCCATCCTCGCCGAGGGTAACCGACAGCAGTTGCCGGCTCTCCAGCGCCTCCACGGCGCATCGGACGGCGGCAGTCATCGCGGTATTTCGTCGGACGGATCGCAGCGAATGGCCCATCTCTACTCCTAGCGGCTGCACGGCGACTGTTGGTGTGAGTTCGACGCAGAAAACGAGTTCCGATCATAATCAAAGACGCAGCCGCCCGCAACCCGTTTCGGCCTGCCGGGGGCCATTTGCCATCAAGCCCGAAAATCATCCCGCATGGCCCCGATTTGCCGCAACGCACCCCCGGCCCCGTGTCGTCCCTATGGCGGATGCGCGCCCTCGTTGACGCAGCGGCCGTTTTTTGCGATTCTGGCAGCTCGCCATGCGTGACTGAGGCCGCCGCATTGGTTACAATGCGGTCCGCATACATGGATTGCGTCCCCTTGTGGCTCGGGGACGCGGGACGTCGCTCGGCCGACGCCCCGGCAGGGTACGCCCCCACGGGCGGCCCAGACGATGAATCTTCCAGGTCCGGGCTTGCACACCAAGGAGTTCTACATGCCGGTCAAGAGTTCCGCACAGTCGAAAGCCAACCACATCACCCGCGCACTTGCAGAGCCCCTGGAAGAAAGGCGCCTGCTGGCAGTTACCATTAGTGACGGTTTCCTGTCTGTGACCGGCACCGACGCGGACGACGAAATCATCTTCTTCCTCAGCGCCGAGAACCGCAACACGCTTGTCGTGCAGGAGACCGACGGAATCACCTTCCAGACCGTCGAAACCTACTTCGACATCCGCCAGCTCGCCTTCACCGTCGTCAGCGTCTTCGTAGACGCCGGAGGCGGCTCGGATCTGGTCAAGGTCGACGAACGCAACGGCCGAATCCGACTCAGCTTCAGCATTCTCGGCGGCGATGGCGACGACACACTCATCGGCGGCTCCGGGCCCGACATCATCCGCGGCGAGGGCGGTAACGACCTGATCTACGGCGGCGGCGGACCCGACTGGCTCGACGGCGGACCCGGATTCGACACCATCTACGGCGGCGCCGGCAACGACCGCATCTTCGGTGGCACCGACGACCCCTTCCTTCCCGGCGATGACCTGCTCATCGGCGGCAGCGGCAACGACATCATCATGGGCCAGGACGGTGACGACACCCTCATCGGCGGCACCGGCAATGACCTGCTCAAGGGCGGCAGCGGCGATGACTCCCTCGTGGGTGGCAACGGCAACGACACCCTTTACGGCGGCTCGGGCGATGATGAACTCTACGGCGGCGGCGGCGGCGACTTCCTCTTCGGCGACGAGGGCAACGACACCCTCTTCGGCGAGCTGGGCCACGACGAGCTCTGGGGCGGACCGGGCGATGATTACCTCGACGGCGGGCCCGGCCGAGACTCGCTGAACGGCGGCGACGGCTTTGACACCCTGATCGGCGGGCCGGCCGGCGACCGCTTCTTCCTCGGCGCCGGCGGCACCCGCGGCGAATTGTTCGACTTCGACCCCGATGAGGGCGACACCATCGGCCCCTTCAAGTCGCGCGCCGACAAGATCCGCTTTCTGGGCAGATGACGGGCCGTAGTTCCGCCCCTTCGGGTCGCGACTATTTCACGATCTTCAGGATCTGCCGGAAACGTTCTGTCCCCGCCTCGCCCAGCAGCTCGAAGATGACGCTCTCCACCGTCGTCACAACGGCCCCGGCCTGACGCATCCGCGCCAGCGCCGTCTCACAATCGATCGGCCGCCGCGAGCTGGTGGCGTCAGCGCACACGTACGGCTGATACCCCGCCCGCAGCAGGTCCAGCACCGTCTGCTGCACGCACACGTGCGCCTCGATGCCCGCCACGATCACGGCCGCCGGCGTGCGCTGCGCCAGCCGCCGGGAGATGCCCTCCACATATGCGCTGAACAGCATCTTCTGCTCGATCGGCGCATCACCCAGCGCGCTGCGCAGCTCGGCGCAGGTCGGCCCCAGCCCGGCCGGATACTGCTCGGTCGCGAGCATGGGCACGCCCAGCACCCTGGCCGCCTCCGCCAGCTTCACGGCCGACGCCAGGCATCCGGCCGCATCGTGCATCGCCGGCAGCAGGCGCTGCTGGACATCGATGACCAGAAGCACCGTAGAGTCGGTCTTGAGACGGGGAACCTGCTGACTCATTGAAATGCCACCGTTTATGGTTCGGCCACGACCGGGTTCTCCAGCCGCCCGATCTTCTCGAGTTCGACGACCACCGCATCGCCCGGCTTGAGAAACACCGGCGGCGTGCGGGCGAAGCCCACGCCCTGGGGCGTGCCGGTGAGAATGACCGCGCCCGGACGCAGCGTCATCGTGCTGGAAAGGCTCTGGATCAGCGCCGGCACGTCGAAGATCATGTCGGCGGTTGTGTGATCCTGCATGACCTGCCCGTTGAGCAGCGTCCGGATGCGCAGGGCGTTGGGGTTGGGGATTTCATCGGCCGTGACGATGCACGGTCCCAGGGGGCAGAAGCCGTCGAAACTCTTGCCCCGCGCCCACTGCCCGCCGCCAAGGGCCTTCTCACGCTGCCAGTCGCGCGCCGAGACGTCGTTGGCCGCCGTGTAACCGAACACGTGCTTGAGGGCATCGTCGCGCGAGACGTTGCGCGCGGTCCGGCCGATGATCACGGCCAGCTCGCACTCGTAGTCGACCTGACTGCTCAGTCGCGGCAGCGGGATCGGATCGCCGGGGTTGTTGAGGGTATTGCCCGACTTGATGAACAGCACCGGATTCTCGGGCAGGGCCGCTCCGCTCTCTTTAGCGTGTTCGCGGTAGTTGAGCCCGATGCAGAGGATGTCGGTGGGCACGAGCGGCGCCAGCAGCTTCTCGATTTGGAGACGCCGGTCGGTGACGCGGTGCGATCCGAAAAGATCGCCCTCGATAACCAGAGCGCTGTTGGCGTCAATCTGGCGCCCCAGGTACTGCCTGCCGCCGCACAAAAATCGCACGATTCGCATGGTTCTCCTCGATGTCCTTGCTCCGCGGAGCCTTGCCGCCGGATACCCCCAGCCTACCCGCTGAGCATCAGGCCCGCCAGCCTGCGGCAAACCGCCCCACCGGGCCGCGGACCCGCGGCCGCGGACCCTTTCTGCTTGAGAGCCGACAGGATGGCAACTCCACTTCTACAAGGGCACGGGCGAGGACGCGCGAGACGCCCGTGCTACGGATGGGCGAGACGTCGTTCGGCACGGGCGCCGGAATACCCCAGGACCGAGAAGGTGCGCATCGACGTCCTCCGCCGCTTCGGATACTACTCGACCGAGTCCAATGGACACCTCTCGGAATATCTGCCCTGGTATCGCAAGCGGCCGCGCGAAATCCACAAATGGATCGACCTGTCGCGCTGGATCAACGGCGAAACCGGCGGCTATCTGCGCGTCTGCACCGAGGGCCGCAACTGGTTCCAGACCGAGTTCCCCAACTGGCTCAAGGCCGATCCGCCCAGAATCGGCCCGGACAACCGTTCCGAGGAGCACGCCTCGTACATCATCGAGGCGCTGCAGACCGGCCGGACGTATCGCGGGCACTTCAACATCGTCAACCGCGGGCACATCACCAATCTGCCCGACGGCTGCATCGTCGAAATCCCCGGTTACGTGGACCAGAGCGGCATCAACATGCCGGTGGTGGGCGAACTGCCCCTGGCCTGCGCGGCCACGTGCTCGGCCTCCGTGCGCGTGCAGGAGATGGGCATGGAGGCGGCCGTGCATGGCAACCTCACGCTGCTCAAGCAGGCGATGCTGCACGATCCGCTGGTGGGCGCGGTGTGCGACCCGGAGGAGGTCTGGCAGATGACCGACGAGATGCTCGTGGCGATGGCCCGATGGCTGCCGCAGTACAGGGACGAAATCCCCGTCGCCAGGAAGCGTCTGGCGGATCACGTCCGCCGAGGGACGCGCGTGAAGCTGAAGCGGACGCCGGGCGCTGCGCGTCTGAAGACGCGAAGCGTCAAAGAGCTGGCGAAGAATCGCGCCCGGGCGCGGGCCGGCCTGTGACAAGCCCCCGCGTTGGATGCGGCCGCTGCGCCATGCGTCAGCGCACCGCTCATCGCCGATGGCCGAGGGCGAGTGCGGCAATGCTGCCACATGTCAGGCAGCCGAAATACGCCTGTCGCTCATCGGATCGCACCTCTCTCCACATCGCGGTAGGCTTGGCGGGCCGCGTCCTTCACTCCCTGCGGCACCAGCGGGAAGGTTGTGAGGATGTAGGCGAACTCCTCTTCGCTCAGGCCGTAGAGGTGGGCGATCAAACCATCCAGTTCCGCCCGGAGCCGCGCCCGCTCGGCCGGGTCGGTCGCGCCCTGCTTGTGGCTCTTGAGGCCGACCTCGCGGGCCAGGTCGTCGAACTCCGGCGTGGTGCAGATCAGCCGCGCCGCCCGCTCCACAATCGGGCCGAAGGGCTTGTCCTTGGCCGTCAAGCGGGGGCAGGGCATCTGATAGACATAGAACATGTTCAAGTGATTTGTAATCTTCTGACGAATCATCCAATCGAAGACATAGCTGTCAAAGACTGCTGCTAACGTGATGAGTTCTCCGTTGTTCGGCGCGTTTTTGGCCGAGGGGATATGCACGGGCAAAGTATTTCCCACGAAGTGGCACTTGGGGACAATTGCGGCGATAGCGGAGCGTTCGTTCGTGTTCGATGCCACATCGCGAAACCCCAGCCGGTAAGCCTGATAGTCGAGCAGTTGGCCTTCGTCCTCGGTACGACCAAGGACGGCGGCGCGGCCTTCCTTTTCGTTGACCCAGTAGCGCGGCTCGGCGAAGCGGTGGTCGAAGTGCCAGATCATCTTGCCCTCGTACAGCGGCAGCCGCCCCTTGCCCGGCGAATCCTTGAACAGGTGGCTATCGTTGGTCATGTCGAACTCACGGTATAGTGCGACTGACCACTTGCCAGCCACGTCCTCCCCAAGCAGTGGGAATCGCAGCATCTTGTGCGCGATGCGCACATCGATGTCGTTCTTGAACTCCATGACCGAGAGCGAATCGGGCGAGAGGCGTTTGACCAGATCGACGGAGATGTTGATGGCGCCCTGCGCGGGGAAGCGGTCGAGCTCGGCCACGTCGTGGCGCATGAAGGCGGCCGGGAAACTCTCCGTCTTGCCGCCCTTGGCAAAGGTCAGGACGACGAACTTGAAGCTGCGGTGGACGTTCTCGAAGACCTCCTTGCGGTTCTCGATCCCGAACAGGCCGGTGATCTGCGCCTTTTCGAAGAGCATGGTGCGGAGTTGCTTGGCCCCCAGGTCGGTGTAGATGCCGGAGGGGATGACGATGCCGCACTGCCCGCCGGGCCGGAGCAGGTTGAAGCACTGCTCCAGGAACAGCTTGTACGTGTTAATGTCGGTGCCGGCTTTTTTGCCGTTCACGACGCTGATCTGGTTGCGGTACTGCGGCGCCGAGCGGTAGAACGCGCTGACGTGGGGGTAGGAACTGAGGTATTCCAGCCAGGCGGCGCGGATGTCGCGGTCCTTCAGCAGTTCGGCCTGCTCGTGCTCGAACTCGTGGATGGTCATCTTCTTCTTGGTCACCAGGTCGGAGTAGTCCTCGAAGAACTCCTTGGAGTTGGGCTTGAAGATTTCCCAGGGCGGGTTGGTGATGATGGCGTCGAAGCCGCCGCGTTCGTTGAGGACCTGATCGAACTCATATCCCCAGTGGAAGGGCTTGAGTCTGGCCACGTCGTCGAGGGTGAGTCGGCGCGTGATGGGTTTGCCAGGCCTGTTCTTCTTGTCGTCCCAGGTGGCCTGCTCGTAGCGGATGCCCAGACGATCGAATTCGTCCAGGAGGATTTCATCGAGGGTGCCCTTGGCTTCCTGCTTTTTGGCTTCGATGGTGTCGCGCAGGGCGCGCAGGTCATCGGCGTAGGTGGCGGCGTGGCGGTAGGTGTCGATGAGGCGGTTCTTCTCCTCGAGGATTTCCTTGTAGGACTTGCGGAAGAGGTTGCCCTGGGCGTTGTGCTTCTTGAACTCGGCATCGTCCACATGCAGCAGGCCGATGAGCGAGTTGCCGGAGAGGATGTTGAAGTCGATGTTGGGCAGGGGTTCGAGGTCATCGACGGTGGCGGCGGAGGCGACCAGGGCGAGGAACAGGCGCAGGCGGGCGATTTCCGTGGCCTCTTCCATGATGTCCACGCCGAAGAGGTTGTCGGTGATGATGGACTTCTTAATGAAGTAGTTGATGGAGCGGTGCTTGCGCTCGGTCTCGGCCAGCCAGTTGGACAGGCCGCCGTCGTTGAGGAACTTGATCTTGCCGACGATGGCGGAGTAGAGGTCGATGAGGGTCTTCATCGCGGCGACAAGGAATGCGCCTGACCCACAGGCCGGGTCGAGCAGCGTAAGCCTGGGCAGGACCTCATGCAGGAGCTTGCGGCAGAGGGGGGCGTCCAGGTCCAGCAGCAGGTCGGCGACGGAGGCGTAGCGGCGGGTCTTGACGCCCGCAATCGCGGGCATGCCCTCGGGGGTGTTGACGGCGTCGAGGATCAGGCGGTGGATGGTCCGCTCGCAGAGATACTCGGTGATCTCGGTGCGGGTGTAGTAGGCCCCGAAGGCCTTCTGGTTGATGTATTTCTCGAAGATGTAGCCCAGCACATCGGGGTTGATTTCGTTGTCGGCCCCGCCGGGAGTGTCGTTGAGGTTCCAGGAGTAGCGGGCGAAGAGGGCCAGGAGGTTCTCGAAGGCCTCGTCGGGGACTTTGATCTTCGGGTACTTCTGCTCAACGGTGTGGGGCAGGAACAGCCCACCGTTGAGGTATTTGATCTTGCCCAGGAGGGCACGGGCTTCGGGGCTGCGCTGTTCTTCGGGCCTGGCGAAGCCCTCGAAAAAGAGGCACTTGAGGAACTCCGCGTAGAAGCGGTTCTTGCCCTTCTTCTTCGATGCGGCCAGTTTGTGCTGGAGGTAGTCGCCGTCGCCGCCGTCGAGAAAGTACTTGCGCTGGAGGAAGTAGATGAACATCATGCGGTTGAGCAGGACGGAGGCGTACCAGCGGCGGTCGCGCTCGTCGTCGATGCCCTCGATGAGGTTCAGAAACGCGATGTGCTGTTCCTGGAACTCGTTGTAGAAGCGCCTGGTGACGCGCTCAACGTCCAGCGCGGCCTTGAGCCGGGCGGTAACCTCCAACAGCGGGACGTTGCCGGCGGGGTCGAAGTCGCTCAGGTCGAAGACCATGGCGCCGAGCTTGGAGAGGAAGAGGTCGCCGCTCTGCCCGCGCATGAAGATGTGGTCGCGGGGGTAGCTCTTACCGCCCTCGCGCTTGACCCAGTACCAGAGGCTTTGGGAGCGCTGGCCATCGACGAAGATCAGGAGGTTCTCATGACGGGCGGCGGCAATCTCCTTGTGGATGGCAGCCCGGGTCCTGGCGTCGGGGATGCGACGGTCGCCGTCGGTCGGCTCGATCTCGAAGACGACCACGCCGGAAAGCTGGGCGACCTCTCGGCGCAGGTAGGTCACAGAATCAAGCTGCATTAAGACGGGTCTTTGGTTGACAGGGTTCGACCAGCCGAGTTCCTCGATGAATAGCCTCGTGAAATCGAAGTTCTGCAGAGCCAGTCGTGTGTTTTGGAGATTCATCGCCATATCTTGTGCTCACTCCGGCTTACGCAGTCCCAACGAGCAGATCAGCTGCGGTTCGGCGGACTCCGCGTCCTCGGTCACGCGGCACAGGCGCGCGTCGGCGCGCAGCGACACCACGAGTTCAGCCAAAGCCTGATCGCTGATGCCGCTCTTGAGCTGGCGGTTGAGCGTGTCGGTGGCGGACGGAAGCAGCGGGTACTTGTAGATGTCCTCGATGGCCTTGAGCAGTTCCGGCGTGGCGCAGTGCGTGCCCTTGACGGCGTCGGCATAGGCCTTAAGCCGCTCGTAGGTGCGGAACCGGGCGCCGGACGGACGGCCAAGCTGCCCGCCGACAGATTTCTCTGTCTCCACGAGGAGTTTGACACCTTTGGCAACCATCTCGTGGTGATTCTCGTGACGGGGCAGGGCCGGGGTTTCCGGCGGGCACTCCGCGGCCTTGAGGATGGCGAACTGGGATTCGGTGACACTGGCTCCGTCTTTGTTGATCCAGGCAAGGGCATCGTTGCCATCGGCGGTGCGCAGATAGACCAGTGCCCCTTCGGGCTGATCGGCCGTCGGCTCGTGCGGCCGTGTGGAGTAGACCACGTTGGGCATGGCCGGGATGATCTTCTCCAGCTCGCGGTTTTGGTCGACGGCGTTCTTCCAGATCTGGTAGGCGTAGGAGGCGAGGTCAACCTCGGTGTCTTCGTCGCCATCGAGGATGCCGGCTTTTTCGGTGAACAGGTCGCGGACGGTCTGGGCATCGTCCTGATCCTCGAAGAACATCTCATCGGCGCCGACCACCTCGGCGTTTTCGCGCAGCCGCTGCCGCACGCGCGAGCGCAGGCGGATGATCCGCTCGACGCCTTCGGCGGGCAGAAACGAGTAGCACGTGATCGTGTCCGACTTCTGGCCGATGCGGTCCACGCGACCGGCGCGCTGGATGAGCCGGATGATGGCCCACGGCAGGTCGTAATTGACGATGATGGAGCAGTCCTGAAGGTTCTGGCCTTCGCTGAGCACGTCGGTGGCCAGGACGACGCGGAGTTCGTTGGCCGGATTGATCTGCCCGCGCTTCTCGTTGCTGACGGGGCTGAACCGGTAAGCGATGGCGGTGGGATCATCGCTATCGCCGGTGACGCCCTCGACGGCCCGCAGTCCACGCGCCTTGAGCTGCTCGGTGAGGTAGTTCACGGTGTCGGCAAACTGAGAGAACACGAGCACTTTGTCGCCGGGATGCTGCCGGGTGAGCAGCGAAAGCAATGCCTGGAACTTGGCGTCTCGCCCGGGGTCCCAGTCGCCGGCGTTCCTGAGCACCTTCAGGAGCGCTTTGGCATCGTTGCGCAGGTCATCGGCCAGGGCGTCATCGAAGAGATCGGGCTTGAGCCACTTGAAGCGGCGACGGAACTGGGCGACGTAGGTGTCATAGACCTCCGAGGCTCGGGCGCGAATATCCTGTTCGGTCATGAGCCGGCGCACGCCCGAGATCGGATCATTTCCGTCATCGTTGTCGTCGTTGTCGGCAGCGGGGTCCCACAGGTCGGTGTCCTGATCGTTGGCCCAGGTGTCCAGAAGGCCCATGTCCTGCGTGCCGATCGGGATGCTCAGCCCGTTTTCGATGGCGTGCAGCCAGATGAAGTTGCGCAGAACGTGACGTTCGACCGAGCGGAGGAAGGCGTGGCCGCTGCTTTCAAGCCGCTTGAAGAGGTTGGTGCGGCAAAAGCCCTTCAGGCGCGTTCCGGCTCGCGACAGATCAGCGAGGACCCTGGCTTCATCGGGCGTGGGCGGCTTCTGTGGCGACGGCTTCTGGTAGTTGCCCAGGCCATATCGCGGAAGCATCAAGTCATTCACGGCCTCGACGACATCGTCAGCGAACAGGCGGGCATACTGGTCATTGGGATCTTTCTCGCTGATCTTGAACTTCACCGTCCTGGGCACGCGCGTCGGGAAGTAGGATCGCGTGCCATCGGAGAACTCGAGATACCTGCGCTTCCGCTCGGGATCGTATTTCGCGTAATTCTCCTCGATGAAGCTGCGCGTGCGGCGCACCAGATAGAGCCGCATCAGGTCGCGCCAGTCGTCGGCGTATTCGCTCTTCTCGAACGCGGCCAATGACCGGACGGGACACTGATGGCGCCGCATGAACTCGGTCTCGCCTATTTGCCGCAGAAGCTTTTCGGGGCGGATGCCGATGTCCTTGTGTTCATCAATGAACAGCCGAAGCTGATTCGAGAGGTCCAGGTAAGTCTTGTTGTATGGCGTGGCGGAAAGCAGGATGACGCGACTGTCATTGGAGGCGATGTATTCGGCGATGGCGCGGTAGCGTCTTCCCTCGCGGTTGCGGAGGTTGTGGCTCTCATCGATCAGCACGAGCCGGAAGCGACGCAGACCGGGAAGCTCCCGCTGCACCCTGGTGATGGAAAGAACCCTGGCCCGCAGGCGGTACTGCTGGCGATAGTCCTCCCACATCGGCACGAGGTTCTTCGGGCAGATGATCAGCGTCTCAACGCCGTGATCGTCTTCGAAGATGCGGGCCAGTGCCGTGGCCATCAGCGTCTTGCCCAGGCCGACCACGTCACCGATCACGACGCCGCCACGTTTGATGAGGTGATGGGCCGCGATCTTGACGGCCGCCTTCTGGAACTCGAAGAGCTTGTTGCCGAAGTCGCTGGGAATGCGGAACTCGCTCAGACCGGCACGCGCTTCCTGTGAGAGATGGTAGGCGATCTTGACGTAGATGTGGTACGGCGGGATTGGCTCGGGGCGAGCCCAACTGTTGTTGATGATCTCGACGAGCTCCTGGGAGATGTCGATGCAAAACCGGTCGTTCCAGCGATCCTCAAACCACCTGGCCAGTTTGTCGCACGCATCGTGGTCGAGCACATCAACATTCAGTTCGCCCTGCTTGAGGAGGCCGGCCATCGTGAGGTTGCTGCTGCCCACATAGCCGGTCTTCGGATTCAGGGGGTCTTGCCGGAAGAGCAGATAGAGCTTCGCATGCAGCGGGTGCCTGAGGAACAACTTCACCACGAGCTTGTTGGCGACTATCTGCGAAGCAAGCCTTCGAAGCCCGGCCTCATCCTCGCTGGTCGGGATGCCGACCATCAACTGATCGCGGAACTCCTTGGCCAACTTGCGCTTAAGAGCGATGGCAGTCGCCTGGTCGATCTGCTCCTGGTGCTTCACCAGTCCCATCGCAGATCGAAGCTGATCCTGGGGCATCTGCTGCATGCCCACCAGAAGCCTGCAGCAGTGCCCTTCGCCGCCGCTCCACTTGTCGACAAGCGTATCGACCTGCCGCCAGCCACGAAGGTTGAAGTAGCCCACGCAGAAATCGGCGCGTTCTGAAAGCCCCATCGCCTCACACAAGGCGCTTTGCAGATGCTTCTCGATGTTGTCGAAGATTTGGGGCATCGATCATTCCTTGCCGGCCTTCTCGCGACGGCCTTCAACGCCGTGCTTCACCCACTCGTCGATGGCGTCCTTCTCAAACCGCGAGGCTTGCCGATCTTCGCGTCGGGAAGTTGCTTCCCGACGGCCGGCTTCCACAGCGTCGCGCGGGAGACCTTCAGGAACTCCGCCAGCTCCGTCATGTTCATGGCCGCGTTCGGTGGCGCCTTGGCCATCGCCGTTCCGTTGCCGCGGGGGTCTGGACGAACCTGCCCCCGACAGTACAGGGCGATTTCACAGTTGCTCGTCGCGGTTGTCAATCGTGGTATCTCGGTCGGAGATGACCAAGGCCCGCCGTGGCTGGAGAACAAGGACGCGCGTTTCCGACCGCGATGTCCCGCGGTGCGGGACCTACCGGCCCGCAGGCAACCACGACGTCCCGCGGTGCGGGACCTACGGGCCGCGGCGCGCCCCGCGGGCGGGGGCAAAGCCCCCGTCGGCGCCGCTGGGCGCCTGCGTCGCCACCGGCGGCATCGGGGCATCGATCAACCGCTTCAGCGCCTTGTAGAATGCGATCCCGTCGCGACGCATGCCCTGAGGACTGGCCGGACCGGCGCCCTCCGGCGTGCGGAACGACATCGTCGACAGCTCCAGCGTGTACGCCGCCCGCGCCAGCGGCAGGGCCGAGCCGAACCCGCCGAACGTGGCGCTCTCGGCGCCGGGGTGCCAGCCGGTCAGGTCGGCCGGCGCCGGCGGCGGCTGCGCCGCCCACGGCCGCGCCCGCGTGGTCACCGGCACGAAGCCCGCCTCGGTGAGAAAACGCTCGAAAAGCCCGTTGACCGATCCGCCGCCGGCCAGCGTGTTGCCGCGCTGCACGGTCCCGGCGTGGGCGTCGAACGCGGCCAGCGTGCCGGTGCGTGCTGATTCGCGCTCCAGGTATCGGCGGATGGAGCTGATGGTCGGGTGCGTGTCGCTGGCGCGCCACACGCGGTTGAGATTCGGGTCGCCCGGCTTGGGCATGACCATGTACGATTCGTTCACCACCGGCAGGATCAGCCACCGCGTCTTCGTCAGCAACTCCGCATCCTTCGCCGCCTGCTCGAAGGCCTCCGTGATCAGGTGATAGCCGAATCGCTCCACGGCCGAATGCTGCCCGGCCATCAGCCAAACCAGAGGCGCATTGGGATTGCCGATCGAGGCCACGCGCAGCGGCTTGCCGTCGGGCGTGTGGCCGATCACCTCCAGACGCGCGCCCAGCTTGCCCACCGCGATCTGGTCGAGCCAGGCATCGGCCATGCTGTTGGTGATCATGGGGCAGCCGCTGACCAGCGCATCGTCGCTGGCGAACGTGTGGGCGAAGGAAAGATGATTGGGCTCGCCGGCCGGCACGTTCACGCGGCGATGCACGAAGACGTTGGGCTTGGTCCAGGCATCGCCGCCATAGGGCCCGGCGATGGCCGCCAGCCCATCCTCGGCGATCCACGGCGAGATCATCAAGGGCTCGGGGTCGGCCGCCTGGAACACCAGCGTCTTGCCCCTGGCCCCGCGCACGCGGAAGGCGTACCAGTAGTTGCTCATCCAGCGGGGCGCCGTCGAGAACAGAATCGTTCCATCGGCCGTCTGGCCGTACGTGCCCAGCGAGCTCATCTCAAACTCATCGTCGATGGACACGCCCTCGGGCAGCCGGCCGATGATCTCCACCGGCACGTGCAGCGGCGCCTGCTCGGCCGCCAGGTCATGGATGGGGCGGGCGGTGGAGTAGAACGCGGCCGAGCCGATGCGCATAAGGCGGACGGTGGTGCGATTGACCCCCCGCCCGACCGCCAGTCGCGCCGTCTCGCCGGCCTCCAGAGGCGGCACCGAGCCGCCCCCGCCGATGGCGATGCAGAAGGGGCGTGTTGCGCCCTCTTCGGTCAGGAAAATCATGGCCCGCGCGCCGCCGGGGCTTTGGGCGTTGAACACCACTGCCAGGTGATACCAGCGGCCGGGGCGCATGATGTCATAGGACATGTCGCTTTCGAGGGGGACTTGCGGCCCGCCCGGCCCCCAGCCGAACTGGAGGACGCCCACCTCATTGGTCGTGAAGCTCCACCGCCAGCGCTGCGACTGCACTTCGGCGATGACCTCCGGCTGGTAGCGCCCGGCGGCCTCCTCGCCGAAGCGCACCCAGACCTCGAAGGTGAACGAGCGGCCGGCGAATGCGGCGGCGGGATCAGCAACCAGCGACACTCCCGGGCCTTCGACGGCCTCGCCGGGCGCCCGCCCTCGCTGGGCCGCCCAAGCCGCCACAAGTGATGGAGCCTTGTCAGCGCCGGCCGGCCCAGGTGGTATGCGGAACAGGTCTGGTGGCGCCGGTTGGGCGATGGCGATGGCCGTGAGTACCAGAATCAGGACCGCCGAGAGCTTGAGCTTCATGCTGGATGCCTCCGTGTGGCTGCCCGCGTTGCGGCAGCGATATTACCGGTTACGGTCTGATCGGTACAGGATGGCCCATTGCCGAAAGCATGATCGGCATCGAGCAGATCTGGTGCGGGGCGTAACGCATCAACGCAGTGCCCGTGCGGCGCTTCGATCTGGAGGCGTCCGCGCCGGTCGAACCGCCGTCTTGACCGGGCATAGGCCGACCACTATGGTAGCGGGCCGATCCGGCGGCGTATGGCCGGAGGATGCCGGCCGGCGCAACGGGCGCGATGGGCTCGTGCGAACGGCACCGTGCCAGTTCGGAGATCCGATGCCGCAAGAGCAGGAACCCAACTGGGGCCGGCATCTGGGCCTCGGGATTCAGGTGGCTGTGGGCGCGGCTCTGGGTCTGTGGGCCGGCTCCTGGCTGGACAGCAAGCTGGACTGGACGCCCTGTGGTACGCTGGCCGGGCTGATGCTTGGCCTGGCGGCGGGCCTGTACCTGCTGGTCAAAGAGGCCATGAAGACGGAACGGCGTTAACGGAACGTGGATGTCCGCAGATGGTCCTTCCGAAGACCGCAATTCTTGTCCCGTTGCAGGTTGTCGCGGCGATGGGCCTGGGGGCCGCGCTGCTGACCCTGACGGGCCGGCCCGTGTACTGGCGCGAGTGGTCGCTGGCCGGTTCGCTCGCTGTCGGGTCGGGCATGCTGTCACTGCTGCCGCTGTGGTTGTCCGGCGACCGATCGGTGGCCGCAGTGTCTCAAAGCGCCCTGATGGCCACGGTGGTTCACCTGCTGTCCATGGCGGCACTGGCGGGACTGACCGCCCTGGCGGGCTGGGCGGCGCATGCCGCGGCCTTCGTCTGGTGGCTGCTGGTGTTCTATTGGAGTTCGCTGGTGGCGCTGGTCATCGTTCTTGTGGCGGCGATTCGTCGCGCCGAGGCATCCAGGGCCGCGGCGAGGCATGACAAGCTGGTCCCTGGAGAAGCACCATGAGCACGTTGCTGGCGGCAGCCGACCCGACTTCTCACATCCTGCCTCACGATCTGTTCCGATTGGGCGACGTCTGGGTGACCAATCACATGCTGATGGCGCTGGTTGCCGGTGTCCTCATGGTGGTTGTCTTTCCCCTCACGTTCCACCGCCCCGTCAGCGACGCCCCCAGCGGCGCGAGGAACTTCTTCGAAGCCATTCTGGAGTTCCTGCGATCCGAGGTCTTCCGCCCGGCCCTCAAGGAACACACCGACCGGTTTGTCCCGTTCCTCTGGACGCTGTTTTTCTTCATTCTCTTCTGCAATCTGCTGGGCACCATTCCTCTGGGCGACCTGCTGGGTCTGCTCAGCAACGGGAAACTCGCTCATGTGGGCGGCGCGGCCACCGGGAACGTGAGCACCACCGGCGCGCTGGCTCTGTGTGCGCTGGTGGCCATCCACGTCAGCGGGGTGATGCAGGTGGCGCGGCAACTGATGCGCGGCACCTACGGGCATCACGCCCACGAGCATGATGGAGCCACCGATGCCGCAGGCGCGCACGCGAGCGATCATGGCCGGCCGCACCCCGGGCCGACCGGGGCGCGCGGCATGAACCCCCTGCTGGCGGTCATTCTGGCCCTGCCGCTGTATCTGTGGAACTTCGCGCCGCACCCGTTCCGGCCCGAGCCGGGGCAGTCGCGGCTGATGTGGATCCCGGACCTGCTCGTCTGGTCGATGCTTCTGGTGCTGGAGCTGGTCGGGGCGCTGATCAAGCCATTTGCCCTGATGATCCGTCTGTTTGCGAACATGGTGGCGGGCCATCTGGTGCTGGCCGTGCTGATCGGCTTCATACCGGTGACCCTGGGAGTGTTCGCCCAGATCGGCATCGGCATTCCGGTAACGGTGCTGAGCCTGCTGATAAGACTCCTGGAACTCTTTGTGGCGTTTCTTCAGGCATACATCTTTACGTTCCTGACGACGCTGTTTATCGCCGGCGCCGTGGCGCCGGAACACTGACGAAACACCGCCCAGGGCAGCCGACGCCCGGGCACTTACCTGATTAAGATCGGCGCCAACATCATCCGCGCGGCCGGCGGTATCCATTAACTCCCGCGCGGCCGCGCACACCCCGGACACGGTCCGGAAGGAGATCGGTATGTCGACTGTGCTTGCGGAGGTGGCCCTTTTCCCCAGCATCGGTCTGGCGATCCTCGGGATCGCCGTCGGCGCCGGGGTGGTGGTGCTGGGGGCCGCCAAGGGTATCGGACACCTGGCGGGCAACGCCATGGAGGGCATCGCGCGCCAGCCCGAGGCCGGCGGCCGCATCGGAACCAACATGATCATCGCGGCCGCCCTCATCGAGGGATTCACGTTCTTCGCGCTGGCCATCTGCTATCTGCTGATCGGCAGGATCGCGTAGCATGCGTGCCGGGCGGGTGGCGAGCCCGTCCGGCGCCATCGATTCAGAGGATCCAACAGCGAGGACACGATCATGAGACGACTGCTTGGCGTGGTGATGGTGGCCATGCTCGCCCTGGGCGTGGGTGGGCGGCTGTGGGCGGCGGCGCCGGGCGTTGAGCGCGCCGCTGGGCATGGCGCCGTGGATGCGGCAGCTCACGATGATGGCCATCGCCAGCACGAGGTCATCGGGTTCGACAAGGCGACGGCCCTCTGGGTGGTCATCATCTTCGTCATCCTGCTGATCGTCCTGTATCCCACGGCGTGGAAGCAGGTGCTGGCCGGCCTCAAGGCCCGCGAGCAGCGCATCCGGCAGGACATTGCCGACGCTGAGGCCGCCCGCGCCCAGGCCGAGGCGACCCTGCGCCAGTATAACGCCCAGCTCGCGGCGGCCGAGGCGAAGGTGCGGCAGATCCTCGCCGACGCCGCCGCCCAGGGGGAGCGCATCGCCGCCGATCTGCGCCTTAAGGCTCAGCAGGACGCCGAGCAGATCCAGCAGCGGGCCGCCCGCGAGATTGACGCAGCGCGGCGGCAGGCGCTCAGAGAAATCTACGAGAAGGCCGCCGAACTCTCCACCAGCATCGCCGCCCGCATCCTCCGCCGCTCAATCAGCGTCGAGGATCAGCGCGATCTGGTGCGCGAGAGCCTCCAGCAGCTTCAGTCGCTGAAGTGATCGGCGAACCACGGAGAGAAACATGGCCTCCACAGCAAAGAAAGCGGCCGCCGTCGCCTACGCCCGGGCGATGCTTGAGCTGGCCACCGCCCAGGGGCAGGCCGAGGCGCTGGGCGAGGAACTGGCCCAGTTGCGCGAACTGATCGAGAGCCGGCCGACGTTCGCCATGTTCCTCAGCGACCCGGGCATCGGCCAGGAACAGCGCCTGGCGGCCATCGGCCGCATCTTCCGCGGGCGGGTGATGCCGCTGGTGTGGAACCTGCTGGGCGTGCTGTGCCGCAAGGACCGGCTGGACCTGCTGGCGGACATCGCACGGGCCTACCAGGAGATGCTCGACCGTCAGCTCGGCAAGGTGGCCGTCGACGTGATGGTGCCGCAGCGGCTGGAGGAGTCGATGCTCGAGGAGGTGCGCCGCGGCGTCAGCAGCGCCCTGGGAAAACAGGCCGTGGTGCGGCAGCGGGAGGACCCGTCGCTGATCGGCGGGCTGGTGCTGCGCGTCGAGGACCGGATGATCGACGGCAGCGTGCGCGCCCAGCTTGAGCGCATCCGCCGGCGCATGCTGGTGGCGGCGCCGCGGTGAGAGCGATTTACCTCAGACAACAGTGGAGTCGGTATGGCAATCAATGTTGCGGAAATCACCAGCGTCCTGAAGAAGGAAATCGAGAACTTCGAGAAGCAGCTCGAAGTGACCGACGTGGGAACGGTCATCGAGGTCGGCGACGGCATCGCCCGCATCTACGGCCTGCGCAGCGCACGCGCGGGCGAGCTGCTGGAGTTCGAGAACGGCGTCATGGGACAGGTCTTCAACCTCGAGGAGGAATCGATCGGCGCCGTCATCTTCGGCAACTACCTGGAAATCGAGGAGGGCGACTCGGTCAGGTCCACCGGACGCCTCCTGGAGGTGCCCGTCGGCGACGCCGTTGTCGGCCGCGTCATCAATCCCCTGGGCCAGCCTCTGGACGGCGGCCCGCCTCTCCAGGTGAGCGAGTACCGCAAGATGGACATCGTCGCCCCGGGCATCGCCGAGCGCCAGCCGGTCAAGGAACCGCTCCAGACCGGACTGAAAGCCATCGACAGCATGATCCCCATCGGCCGCGGGCAGCGCGAGCTGATCATCGGCGACCGCAAGACGGGCAAGACGGCCATCGCGGTGGACACCATCATCAATCAGAAGGGCACAGGCGTTAAGTGCTTCTACGTCGCCATCGGACAGAAGGAATCGTCGGTAGCCGGTGTGGTGGATGTGCTGCGCCGGCACGGGGCCATGGATTACACCACCGTCGTCATCGCCGGCGCCGCGGACCCGGCGCCGCTCCAGTACATCGCCCCCTACGCCGGCTGCGCCATGGCCGAGTACTTCATGCACAAGGGCCAGCACACGCTGTGCGTCTACGACGACCTGACCAAGCAGGCCGCCGCCTACCGGCAGCTTTCGCTGCTGCTGCGGCGTCCCCCGGGGCGCGAGGCGTATCCGGGCGACGTGTTCTACCTGCACAGCCGGCTGCTGGAGCGCGCCTGCAAGCTCAGCGACGAGAAGGGCGGCGGATCCCTCACTGCTCTGCCCATCATCGAGACCCAGGAAGGCGAGGTCTCTGCCTACATCCCCACCAACGTCATCAGCATCACCGACGGCCAGATCTATCTGGAGCCGGACCTGTTCTTCGCCGGCATCCGCCCGGCCGTGAACGTGGGCATCAGCGTCAGTCGCGTGGGCGGCAACGCGCAGGTGAAGGCGATGAAGGACAAGCGCGTGGCCGCCTCCCTGCGTCTGGACCTGGCGGCGTATCGCGAGCTGGAGGCGTTCGCCCAGCTCGGCACGGAGCTGGACAAGACGACGCAGAAGCAGCTCGACCGCGGCGCACGACTGGTGGAGCTGCTCAAGCAGCCGCAGTATCAGCCCATGCCCGTCGAACAGCAGGTGATGGTGATCTACGCCGGCACGCAGGGGTTCCTCGATGATGTGCCGGTGACACGCGTGCAGGAGTTCCAGAATGCCTTTCTCAAGTACGTCGACGCCAGCGCGCCGGCCATCCGCAGCGGCCTGGCAGAGAAGAAGGAGTTGACGGACGCCATCGAGGCGCAGCTCAGGTCGGCGCTGAACGACTTCAAGTCGAAGCTGTGGCAGAAGTAGGCGGGCGGGAGAAAGAAGCGGACCGAAGGGGAGCCACCGCCTCCGGTCCGGCGCTTGATCTGAGTTCTCAGCGCACAGGATATCGCATCCGGAGTTTTCGTCAACTCCCGGCGCGGTTATCAACAGGGCATGTGGCCCGATGCGCGACGCTGTCCGCCCGCGGCGGTCCGGGATCGCGCAGAGGCGCAATGTCGCACGCACGTGCCGGCGCGTGCCCCCGCACTCTTGCGGGGGAAAGGTGCGAGCATCGGCGCGGGCAGCGCGGTAGGATGCGGGCATGAGCACATCCAACAAGCTTCGCATGGCCCTGGCCGGATGCGGACGGCGCGGGCTGGTGCACCTGGCGGCGGCGGCCGAGAGCGGCGCAGTAGACACCGTCGCCGTGTGCGACATCGTGCCGGAAAAGGCGCAGGAGGCAGCGCGGCAGTTCGGCGTGGCCGCCGTCTATCGCGACATCGGCGACATGATCGCCGCCCACCAGCCCGACCTGGTCGACATCGTCACCATGCCGACGGTGCGCGTGGGCATCGTCGAGGAGGCGGTCGCGGCCGGCGCCCGACACATCCTGCTGGAAAAGCCCATCGCACTGAAGCCATCGGAAGCCCGGCGACTTGCCGAGCTGGGCCGGCAGGCCTTCATCGCCGTCAACACCCAGTATCAGTGGATGCCGCACTGGCAGCGATTCTGGCCCCTCTTCGAGCAGCGCTTTCTGGGGGAAATCCGAACCCTGCACGTGAGCACGCGGGCCAACATCTTCGAGCAGGGCCCCCACCTGATCGAGCTGGCCCTGAAGATCGCAGATCTGTCGCAACTGCCGCGGCCGCAGTGGATCCTGGCCGCCGGGCACGGTCTGGAGCGCTACGGGCCCAACCCGGTGCCGGCCGATCTGTGTGCGACGGTGTCCCTGGGGCCCGAGGCGCGGATGTATCTGAATCACGGTCCTTCGGCGCCGCCCTCGCCGGGGGAGACGGTGTTCTGGTATCACATGATCCTGGAGGCGACAGGGACGCGCGGACGGCTGTGGGTGAGTCTCAACAGAGGGTGGCAGCTCTGGCGCGAAGGGGGCTTCGAGTCGGGTACGACCGCCTGGCCGCACGACGATCACGCGGCGCAGCGCGCCATGTTTGCGGCGTTGCGCGATGCGATCGTGGCGGGGACGACGGGGCGGTTTCCGACCCGTATCGAGTTGTCGAAGCTGACCAGCGATCTGATCTTCGCGTCGCTCGCATCGGCGGGCGGGGCGGGACGGCTGCCGCTGCCGGCGGAGCTGGATGATTCGGTGGTCGGCCGCCTCGAGTCGTTGCCCGGGGCCGGCGGAACGTAGCGGCCGGGGAGGCGGCAAGAGCATGTATGCGGGCAGGCCCATTATTGGCATTCTCGGCGGGATCGGCAGCGGCAAGAGCTTCGTGGCCGGGCTTTTCGGCGAGATGGGCTGCCGGGTGATCGACTCGGACCGGCAGGTTGCCCAGGCCTACGAGCGGGAGGACGTCAAGAAGGTGCTGAGGCAGTGGTGGGGCCGGGAGGTGTTCGACCGCGATGGGCGGGTGGACCGGGGGGCGATCGCGCGGCGGGTTTTCAGCGACGAGCGGGAGCTGCGACGGCTGGAGGGGCTGGTACACCCGGTGGTATCGGAGCTTCGCGACCGCCAGATGCGGGAGGCGGCGGCGGATCCATCGGTGGTGGCGTACGTGTGGGACACGCCCCTGCTGCTGGAGGCGGGGCTGGCGGAAGATTGCGATGCGCTGGTTTTCGTCGAATGTCCGGCCCGGGAACGGCAGCGGCGGGTGATGCGGTCCAGGGGCTGGACGGCGGCGGAATGGGCCCGGCGGGAAAAAAAACAACTGCCTCTGGACAAAAAGAGAAAAGCTGCTAATTATATTGTCCGAAACACCGCAGGTGCGGACCAGGTCCGCAGTCAAGTCCGCGAAGTGCTCTCCCGAATACTCGCTGCGTCATCGGACGGGCAGGCATGACGGCCCGGTGCGGGTGGCGCCAGGATCGAGGCACCACAGCGCTGCCGAGAACCGCCGACTGCCATCCGCGGGCGGAGAGCATCGAACACAGCGGCATCCGGGGCGTATGGATCAGTGGATCCCGGCTTTCCCAGGGCACCACCCGTCCACCGGTTTGGACCGTCATGCGTCCTCCCGCGGGGTTTTCTCAGCCGCAGGCCCGACGAAGGGCCTGGCCTTCCCGCAGGCATGGTCGGCAAGACAGGATGCCATCGAGCGTCGACCCAGTGTCCGGTCAGGACGGCCGGATCAAGACAAGATAAGATGAGGCACAAGCCCCGTTTCTGATTCCGTATCCCAGACCCACGGACCCTGGTGGTCCGCCGGGCGCAGACCCGCCAGGGTCCATTCCCACCGTTTCTACTGGAGGCCCCACCCAATGGCCAAGACTACATCCAAAACCCGCCGAACTTCACAAACCCGCGATCCGGAAACCCCGGAGAGCACCGTGGCAACAGCGGAGCCCGTGCCCGCCGCCGCGACGAACGTGACGGAAACCCCCGCCCCCCCGGCGGTCGCCGAGCCACCGCTGGACACCAAGCCCCCCGTCCCCGCCGACGACGTGGCCAGCATCGACGAGGAGACCAACGCCAAGTACGAGCAGGTCAAGGGCGGCAAGCTTTACATCCGGGACCTGCAGCAGATGGACGTGCACCAACTGCACGAGATCGCCAAACAGGAGGGGATTCAGGACTACGTCGGCCTCAAGAAGCAGGACCTGATCTTCCAGATCCTGCGGTCGCGCATTCGCCAGAACGGCCTGATGTATGGCGAGGGCGTGCTGGAAATCCTGCCCGACGGCTTCGGCTTCCTCCGCAGCCCGGAATACAACTACCTGCCCTGCCCGGATGACATCTACATCAGCCCCTCGCAGATCAGGCGATTCGGCCTGCGCAACGGGCACGTGGTGCAGGGACAGATCCGTCCGCCCAAGGAATCGGAGCGCTACTTCGCGCTGCTCCGCGTGGAAGCGATCAACGGCGAGGACCCCGAGAGGATCACCGAGGTGACCAACTTCGAGGATCTGACGCCGCTGCATCCCAACAAGCGGTTCATCCTCGAAAGCGACCCCAAGGAACTGAACATGCGCATCGTCGACCTGGTGACGCCCATCGGCAAAGGCCAGCGCATGCTCATCGTCGCTCCACCGCGCACCGGCAAGACCGTGCTGCTCCAGAAGATCGCCAATGCCATCAGCAAGAATCACCCCGAAGTGGTGCTGATCATCCTCCTGATCGACGAGCGACCCGAGGAAGTCACCGACATGAAGCGCAACACCAAGGCGGAGGTTGTCAGCTCCACCTTCGACGAACCGGCCAGCCGACACGTGCAGGTGGCCGAGATGGTCATCGAGAAGGCCAAGCGCTATGTCGAGTTCGGGCGCGACGTGGTGATTCTGCTGGACTCGATCACTCGCCTGGCCCGCGCCTACAACACGGAGGTGCCGCACAGCGGCAAGATCCTGACCGGCGGCGTGGACGCCAACGCCCTCCAGAAGCCCAAGCGCTTCTTCGGCGCCGCCCGAAACCTCGAGGAAGGCGGCAGCCTCACCATCCTCGGCACCGCCCTGATCGACACCGGCTCGAAGATGGACGAGGTGATCTTCGAGGAGTTCAAGGGCACCGGCAACGCCGAGCTGCACCTGGACCGTCGCCTCGTCGAGAAACGCGTCTGGCCGGCCATCGACATCAACGCCTCCGGCACGCGGCGCGAGGAGCTGCTGCTGGACCCCAAGGAGCTGGAGCTGGTCTATCGGCTGCGGCGGGTGCTCAGCGACATGAACCCGGTGGAGGCCGTCGAACTGCTCCGCAGCCGCCTGGAGAAGGTGCCCAGCAACGCCCAGTTCCTCATGAGCATGAATCTGGATTGAGCGGATGCCGGCGCGGGAGCACTTGCTTCCGCGCCTGCCTCCGCCGCCCCAGGGACCGCCCTCAGCTCTCCACCGCCGGTGCGGGCGCCTGCCGCCCGGCGGCCAGTTGCTCGGCCTCCTGCTGCATGCGCCACAGCACGTAGATGGAGTTGAGCCCCACGTAGAAATAGCCGCTGGCGAAAATCACCAGAAACGGCACGCTCCCCACGCCGTAGCCGTAAAACAGGCTGATCCAGATGCAGCAGGCCATGTAGCAGCCGAACGCCACCTCCACGATCGGCACCGACAGCCGGTTGAAGGTGAACACGCGCTGCGGCCGGAACGTCCGTCTCTGGTTGCCGGTCTGGCCGTATTTCAGCGTGCGCACGAACTCGCTGGGCTGTCGCCGCAACGCGCTCCAGATCGCCTCCAGAACGGCCTTGGCGTTGTTGATGCTCACGCCCACGCCCAGCGCCATCAGAAACGGCACATAGCCCAGCGCCCGCCAGCCCGCCGGGCGCCCGAACAGCTCCCGCTGTCCGAACACGAAGAACGTGCTGGCCGAGCAGGTGGCCAGCACAAAGAGGCTGGCGGTGAAGATGTACTGGCTCCAGGGATACGGCTTGAGCGGACTGAGCGAGAAGAAGAACACCGGATACGTCAGCACCGTTACCAGCACCATGAGCGGATAGACCACGGTGTTGGTCAGGTGGAAGAACGCCTCGAGCTTGACGTGAATGGGCAGTCGCGAACGCAGGATGCGCGGCAGCAGCTTGATCGCCGTCTGAAACCCGCCCTTGGTCCACCGGTGCGCCTGCTGCTTGAAGCTGATGATCTCCGGCGGCAACTCGGCCGGGGCGCAGAACTGCGGCAGGTACACAAACCGCCAGCCTTTCAACTGAGCGCGGTAGCTGAGGTCCAGGTCCTCGGTCAGCGTGTCGTGCTGCCATCCGCCGGCGTCTTCGATGGTCTTTCGCCGCCAGATGCCCGCCGTGCCGTTGAAGTGCATGAACCGGCCGGAGCGGTTGCGCGCGGTGTGTTCGATGATGAAATGAGCGTCGAGAAAGATCGCCTGGGTGCGAGTGAGGATGGAGGCGTCGCGGTTGAGGTGGTCCCAGCGCACCTGCACCATGCCGATGCGTTCGTCGCTGAAATAGTCGACCACGTTGCGGAGGATGTCGCGCGGAGGAATGAAATCGGCGTCGAAGATGGCGATGAACTCCCCGCTGGCGATCTTCAGCCCCTCGGCCAGCGCTCCGGCCTTGTAGCCCGTGCGGTCCTCGCGATGGATGAAGCGGATGGGGTAGCCCCTGGCGGCCCATTCCTCGCAGGCGCGGCGGGCGATGTCGGCCGAATGGTCGGTGCTGTCGTCGAGGACCTGGATTTCCAGCTTGTCCAGGGGATAGTCGATCTGGCAGGTGGCGCGGATGATGCGCTCGGCGACCGTATCCTCGTTGAACATGGGAAGCTGGATGGTGATGCGCGGCAGGTCCGCGAAACGACCGGGCGGCTGATAGATCTTGTGGCGGTGCTTGAGGTAGAGGTACACCAGGATGTAGCGGTGCAGACCATAGAACGCCACCGTCAGCAGCACCGCCACATAACCCGCAACCAGCAGATACCAGCCCAGATTTGTCAGCATGATGCAGCGTCTCGCTTTGAGCCGGCCGTTGCAGTCGCATCGCCACGTTGCGGACGAATCCAACTTTACGACCCGCACCGCCCGCTACAACACCAGGGGTTCATCAGCAGTGTCCCATCCACTCAAGAGTTGACATGATTCTAACGACCGCTTCACCGCTGTGTCAACGGCAGAAGGTCCCAGAATGCCCAGAAGGCCGGCGGCCCAGAGGAGTGCACCCGAGCTCTGCAAGCTGCTTTCCTTTGGCCGCCGACGCTGCTATAATGAAAACGGATTCCTGTTCCACTGTCTCGCCAGTCCCGGCGCACCGCGACTGACTCGCCATTCCGTCAGGAATCATCTTCAGCCCCGCGGTGACCCATGAACGTCCTGCTGATCTACCCCGAGTTTCCCGACA
>Ga0308417_1000252_pt1 | contig 39760 bp, 34 predicted proteins | sample HotsprSampleOS65_FD_203528 | JGI IMG/M metagenome (GOLD analysis project Ga0308417, IMG submission 203528) | Hot spring phototrophic mat microbial communities from Octopus Spring, Yellowstone National Park, Wyoming, United States - 20090730_OS65 ...
TCGCGCCGGGGGAGCTTGTGGCCGCTGTGGCTGGGGGCCCTGCTGAGCAGCGGCACGAATCTCCTCTTTGCGGCGCTCAGTCTCACGGACCCGCACCTGGCGGCGCTGGTCGTGGTCATTTCTGCGGAATATCTCGCCACGGGGCTGGCTTCGGCGGCCTTTGTCGCCTACCTGTCGTCGCTGACGAACGTCGGCTACTCGGCAACGCAGTATGCCCTGCTTAGCTCGATGATGTTGCTGTTGCCAAAGTGGGCGGCAGGTTTTTCGGGATCGGCCGTGGCGACGTTCGGCTACACAAAGTTTTTTGTCGGCACGGCGCTGCTCGGTCTTCCGGCGATCCTGCTGGTGTCGCTGGCGCTACGCTTCAACCGCTCTGCGCCAGCGCAAAGCTGACCGACCCGGCGGCCCTACAGCATCGGAGAGAACAGCCGCGCCGCACCGTCACGCAGGCGAATCGGCAGCGGACGCTCCCGGAGCTGGGCCGCCGTAACCAGTGTGGCTTCCCGGCGGGCCGCCTGGAACAGCGCCTCCAGATGCTGCGCCAGGGCCGTGTCATAGACTTCCAGGTTGAACTCAAAGTTGAGCCGCAGGCTGCGGGCATCCCAGTTGGCTGAACCGATGCACACCCAGTGACTGTCCACAACCATGAGCTTGCTGTGGTCAAACGGGCCGGGGCGCTCCCAGATGCGCGCTCCGTGTTCAAGCACCTGCCAGTAATGCGCCCGTCCGGCCCACTGAACCAGCGGATGGTTGTTTTCAACCGGCGTCAGGATGTCCACTTCGACACCACGCAGCGCCGCCGCACTCAACGCTGCCAGAAGGGACTGGTCGGGGACGAAATAAGGCGTCCAGATTCTGACGCTCTGCCGCGCCACATTCAGCGCGCCCAGAAAGACCCACCGCAGGCGGTCAAGGGTTTCATCCGGGCCGGCTTCGATGCCGCGCGCCAGTGCCGGCCCGGCCGGTTGGGGGCCTTCCTCCCCCCAGAACCTGGTATCCAGGCGTTCGCCAGTGGTGAAGTACCAGTCGTCGGTGAAGGTTTCCACCATGTGGCGGACGACCGGCCCCCGGACGTGAAAGTGCAGGTCACGAAAGGCAGTCGCCGGGTTTTCCGGCCGCCAGTAGGGGCGGTGGATATTCATGCCGCCGGTAAAGCCAATCTGGCCGTCCACAATGAGCAGCTTGCGGTGATTGCGCAGGTTGGCGGCGTGAAGCCGCGCCGGAAGTACCGGCGGGTTGAAAGAGACCACATTCAGCCCGGCGGCTTTGAGAAACCTGAAGGCTGAGCCGCGTACCAGGCGCACGTACACATCGTCTATGAGAATGCGAATGCTGACGCCGCGCTGCTGCGCCGCCAGCAGAGCTTGTACAAACTGGTCGCCGATGCCGTCGCGGTCAAAAATGTAGGTGGCCAGGGCAATACTGTGCCGGGCCTGGGCAATGGCATCGAGCATGGTCGGATAGGCCTGCACACCGTTGACCAGGGGCGTGATGTGATTTCCGGCCAGCAGTGGTTGGCCCGTGACCTGTTGGACGAGCCGCGCCAGGCCACCCAAATCATCATCCGCCAGCAGTTCGGTTTGGTCTTCACCGGCAATCTGTTCAGCCGCCGGTGGCAGGGCCGTGGCGTCCCGGAGACGCTGGGCGCGGCGCTGGAGGCGGTTGATGCCGATCAGCAGGTAGAGTACCGCGCCCAGAACCGGCAGAAACCAGACGACGAGCAGCCACAGCAGGGCCGAGCGTGCTTCGCGTTTGTAGAGCAGCGCGTGCCCGGAGACGATGAGACCAACGACACCGAAGAGGATAAACGCTGTCCATTCAAACCAAACGGCGTCCATTCGCCCGGCTTCTTTCGTGGAAGGGCGGCTGTCGCCACCTGCCTGTCCACATCGTCAAAGTGACTCGTGCACCAACTGTTCGCCGAAAGCCAGCAGCGCCGACATCTTTTCGACGGTCGTGGCCTCGCTATAGACGCGCACCAACGGCTCAGTGCCCGAAGCCCGGAACAGCAGCCAGCTTTCGTCCTCGAAGTGGAGTTTCACGCCGTCGAGCAGTCCCACCTCGCGCACCGGATAACCGGCGACAGCCGCTGGCGGGTCGGCTTTCAGGCGCTCGATGAACGCCAATCCCTGCTCGATGTGGTCAAGCGCCAGGTCGCGCCGGTCGTAGGCAAAAAATCCAAACTCCTCCGAAATGTCAGCCACCAGCTCGGACGGCTTCCTGCCAAAGGCCAGAATGGCTTCCAGAAAGAGCAGCCCGCTGAAGATGCCGTCCCGCTCCGGGATGTGCAGTTTGCAGCCCAGGCCGTTGGATTCCTCGCCGCCACACAGGATGTCGTGGGTTCGCATCAGGGCGGCAATGTGCTTGAAGCCAACGGGCGTTTCATAGGTTGGCAGCCCGTGGCGCTCGGCAATGCGTTTGACGACGACACTTTGGGAAACCGTCCGGGCAATGCCGCCGGTCAGTCCACGCTTGCGGATGAGATACAGCGCCAGAATGGCCAGCATGCGGTGGGTGTTCAGGTAAGCGCCGGTGTCATCCACAGCGCCGATACGGTCAGCATCGCCATCCGTTGCCAGTCCCAGAAAGGCCCGGCGGCGGACCACCTCATCACACAGGGGTTGGAGCTGCGGCATCATCGGCTCCGGGTGAATGCCGCCAAAGTAGGGGTCCCGCTCGGCGCGCAGGGTGGTGACGCGCAGCCGTCCGCCCTGGAGCAACTGCTCGATGTAGCGTCCGCCGGCACCGTACATCGAGTCCACGAGCACTTCGCCGTCGAAGGCGCGCAGGCGGTCGAGGTCAAGCAGCTCGCCGATCCGTGCCAGGTAGCGCGCGGAAGGGGGCACGTACTGCACCTGTCCGCTGGCCAGCGCCGCGCGCAGCCCTGTCGTGCGCGGCGGGTTGGCGTCAAGGCGGGCTTCCACCTGGAGGGTGTATTCCGGCGGCGCCGAACCGCCAAAGGGCAGCTTGATTTTGAAGCCCGAAAACTGTGGCGGATTGTGGCTTGCCGTGATGACGATCCCGCCCCGGGCACGTTCGGCATAGCAGTCGTAGGACACCATGGGCGTCGGCACGAACTGGTCGTACACACGTACCTGGAAACCATTGCCAGCCATGACTTCGGCCACGCGCGCTGCGAAATCCTCACCAAGAAAGCGGCGGTCGTGGCCGACATAGACCAGCGGGGCCGTTCCGTCGGCGTCGGCCAGGAACTGCTCGGCCGTGGCCTGGGCCACACGGTCCAGATTGGCAAAGGTAAACTCACGGGCAATGCGTCCGCGCCAGCCATCCGTACCAAACTTGATTGTGGTCATTGAGGGTGCTCCAGAAAACCCGGAGCGGGCAGGATGCCCGCGCTCCCGGGTGAACGTTACTCGTCACAACTGGCGTCCATTTCCTCCAGTTCCTGCTCAAACAGCACGCGGGCTTCGGCGGACATCGAAAACGAGTGTTCCGCCGCCGGAAAGACGCCTTCGCGTACTTCGCGGGCATAGTCGCTGACGGCCTGGCGCAGGATGTCGCCGACATTGGCATAGCGTTTGACGAACTTCAGGTTCGCGCCCGGCCCCCAGCCAACGGCGTCGTGGAAGACGAGAATCTGTCCGTCACAGCCGTTGCCAGCGCCGATGCCAATCGTGGGAATCCGCAGTCGCTCGGATATGGCCCGGGCAACTTCGTGGGGAACGCATTCCAGAACGATGGCAAAACAACCGGCCTCCTCCAGAACCAGGGCATCGTGGACGAGCGTCATGGCCACATCCACATCGCGTCCCTGGACAACGTTCCTTCCGAAGACGTGGGCCGATTGTGGGGTGTAGCCAAGGTGCCCCATGACCGGGATGCCGGCTGTGACCATACGCTCGATGGTTTCGGCGCTGCGGCTGCCGCCTTCAAGTTTGACAGCCTGCGCGCCGCCTTCCTTGAGAAACCGCCCGGCGTTGCGCAGCGCCTCCGCCTGATCGGCCTGATAGGACAGAAACGGCAGGTCGGCGACGACCAGCGCCTGATGCGTACTGCGTGCAACGGCTCTGACGTGGTGAAGCATGTCGTCCATGGTCACGGGAAGGGTCGTTTCATAGCCGAGCAGGACGTTGCCCAGGGAGTCGCCAACCAGAATGACATCCACGCCGGCGGCTTCGCAGACCATGGCCGTCGGGCGGTCATAGGCAGTCAGGGCGACGATGCGCTTGCCGTCAGCCTTCAGGCGCGTCAGGTCGCCCGGCGTGACACGGGATGCAGGCATAAGGTGTCGGTTTCCTCAGCAGGTTGAAGTGTAAAACGATGGGTTATGCCATACGGCGGATGCGTACGTCATGGCGAACTTCGATGCTGCGATTGAAGGCCTGCCGGAGTACGGCAAACAGGTGCTCCTCGGTCGGTGTAAAGAAGCACTCGGCGGCGCAGGAGGTGTTTTCCAGCGCGCCTTCTGCCCATGGGGGCTGCCGGTCGAGGTCGTCGTAGTCCCAGATGATGTCCTCTGGCGGCATCATCTCAAAGCCGAGCTGGATGGCGTCGAGTTCGCTCAGAGCTTCGGGGGCGTCGGTGTAGCGCAGCCGTCCTTTGTAAAAGTCCAGCATGATGCGTGGATACACACTCCCCCAAGCGTCGTTTTCCAGGCGGTAGGCGATGGTCGAGAAAAAGCAGTGGAAAAAGGACGGGGAGCCGACTTCGTAGCGTTTGGTGTCCACCCAGAGAACAATGCGGAGCATGGTGGTCAGTGCCTCATGGGTCAGGTCTGTCCGCCGGCGCGGTGACGGTTGCTGGTGCGCAACGTCGGCCGGTTCATCTCAGAGCGCCCGCGCAAGGTGATTGGCATCAAAAGCGCTTTCTCATCAAAGGCACTCCGTTGCCGGGCAGTTTCCCCTTTCACTCATCCTGAAGGGACGATTCGGTTTCCGGTGTCGGCTCGGTTTCCGGTGTCGGCGGCTCGCTCACCGGCAGGCTGTAGCGTTCGGTCAGCCAGTTGCCCAAGTCCCGCATCTGGCAGGCTTCGGAGCAGAAGGGACGGGTGGGATTTCCAGCCCACGTGGTTACGGTCCCGCAAATCGGACAGCGCAAAACCATGAAGCCTCACCTCCTTGGCCGTGTGAAAAACATCTGTGGACCACACCGTTTCTGCCCGCCGGAGTCAATGTGGCAGCGGGAGAAAGGCGTCCGGCATTCTGGACAGAACACCAATGCCCATGGGAATATGCGCTTTCGCACGTGCGCCAGGCAAGGTGCGAGCATCCCAAAACACAACGAAATCAGGTTTGGATAGCGTTTGACCTTATGTCCGAAGCAGCTCAGTCCGAAATCAGCCCGGAGCAGAAAACCTACAGCGCCGTCGAGAAAAACGGCGTTGTCACCGCAATCTGGGAAATGGTTGGCAACAAGCACATTCGTACCATTGATCCCCGCAGCCGCGAAGGCCGGGCCCTGCTGGCACACTACCAATCACAAAAAGAAGAGACCCAGGAAAACGCGGCAAATGCCGCCACTGGTGCGTAAGCAGCCTGCACTTTGGGGGCCTGCACTTTGGGGGTTGGCGGTCAGGCGTCGCTGCGAAGCGTCAGGTTTCGCGTCTTTTCGCGCTCCAGGTTGGACAACAGGTATTCCTTGTCCTTGACCAAGTCGGCAAAGTTCGTCACGGCCATTTCAAAGTTGTGGCCGTGCTTGATGGCGTCTTTCGGGCAGGCCTCGACGCAGTAGCCGCACAGAATGCACCGCCCATAGTCAATGTTATAGACACGGGCGTAACGCGGTTCCATGCCCGGACGCTCCGCGTAGGGCCGGAGGTCTTCGTCCGCTTCGATGTAGATGGCATCGGCCGGGCAGGCCGCGGCGCAGAGAAAACAGGCCACACAGCGCTCCTTGCCGTTTTCGTCCCGCGCCAGATAGTGCTCGCCCCGAAAGCGTGGATACAGCTCAACCGGCACGTCGGGGTACTGGCGGGTGAGTTTTTGCTTCGGGATGTAGCTCAGGGTCACGGCCATGCCTTGGGCAATGGCGCGGACGGTTTTTGCCGCCTCGAAAATTTCAGACAGGATGGAAGACATCGGCCAGGCTCCTCGTATGAAGGCAGAACGCTCGTCCTAAAACCATGCCTGGAACGGCCGGTTGTCTCAAGTCCTGCCGGTGGAAGTGCGAACGCGGCGATCTGCCGCCGGCCGCGCTGCCCGTTACGGAAGACGGTTCCCAAAACCCGCCCGAAGATGGTCCACGAGCGCCTGGGCGGCGCGTGCCCGGTGGCTGTAAACCGCCTTTTCTGCCGGGGTCATCTCGGCAAAGGTGCGCGTGTCGCCAGTGGGAATAAACAGCGGGTCATAGCCAAACCCGCAGGAGCCACGCGGGGCCTCGGTCAGCGTACCGGTACAGATGCCGGTAAAGCATGCCTCCTTGGTTTCCGTGACCAGCGCCAGGACACAGACAAACCGGGCCGTACGCCGTTCGGCCGGGATGTCACGCAGCGCCGCCAGAAGTTTGGCCACGTTGTCGGCATCGGACGCCTGCTCACCGGCATAACGTGCCGAGAAAACGCCGGGCGCGCCACCCAGGGCATCCACGCATAGCCCGGAGTCGTCGGCGATGACCCAGCCGCCGGTCTGCGCCTGAACGGCACGTGCCTTGAGCCGCGCATTTTCCTCGAATGTGGTGCCGGTTTCGGGTACGGGAGGCAGGGACGGGAAAGCGTCAAGGCCGATGACCTGCCGGGTCACGCCGGCGAGCAGGTGGCGAAACTCGTGCAATTTCCCGGCGTTCCGGGTGGCCAGGATGAGCGGCACGGAAAGAGACATGGCACGGCTCCGGCTGGATTTCAGAGTTGCCGGCAAAAGCGGCACGGACGGGAAACTTTGAGACAGGTACAAGCGTCTATGAACCCATGCGTGGGAAGGCCGCGCGCAAGTGGTGAAAGTGGATGTGTACCATCCGTCATGGAACACACAGTGTCCACAGGGTGAAATGAGTATGCTGATTCGAGACCCTTGCGCCCGATGAAAAGCCGATTGATGCGACAGACGGCGCAACGTATCCTGACGGTGATTGACCCAAGTTTACCAACTACAGCCACAAGAGCAAGCATTTCCTGTTCCAGACCCACACAGCCATGCGACTCGACCTCAAAGAAAATCTGATGGACAGCGACACTGACCCGACAGCGGAAGGCGCCCTTCCGGCTCTCGACCTCGAAAAGTTTCTGGCCGAGATAGATTCCACGGCGTCCGAAGAGGACGACTTCATCCTGGACAGCGAAGCGGAAGACACGGAAGAACTCGAAGAAGCCATCGAAGATGCTGAAAGCGGCGTGACGCCGCCGCCCGACCTGTCAGCTTCCGAAAGCGACCGCTCGCTCGATGCGATGACGTTGTACCTGCGCGAGATGAGCAATGTTGCCCTGCTGACCCGCGAGGACGAAGTCAACATTGCCAAGCGGATCGAGCGCGGCCGCCGGCGGCTCTACAAGGCTCACTCGCGGTCACTCATCGTTGCCGAGCAGTTGGAAGAGATCGCCGAGCAACTTAAAGAACGCAAAATCGGCATCCGGCAGGTCATTGACACCTCGGACTCGGATGCCGAGGACATCACGCTGGAAAATGAAGAACGTTACCTGATCGAAACCATCGAGCGGTTCCAGACCATTTCACGCATGCTGGCGCACATCCGCGAAGAAGCCGCCAAAATTGAGAAGGAGCGCAAGCGCGCGCCGCGCAAAGCCCAGCAGCGCTACCGGAAATATCTCCGCAAGCGGGTTGAGCTGTCGCGGCTCATCCGCAGCGTGCTTTTTTCCGACCAGATACGGCAGAAGTTTAACGACCGTATCCGGGCTGTGGTGCGGCAGATTCAGGATGCCGAGCGCAAGATTGAAAACGCCCAGGCGGCGCTGAAAGACAAGCAGCGGCGCGCACGCATTGATGAAGCGGAAACACGTGCCCAGATTGAGCAGGCGCAAAAGGTCATTGCAGACATCGAGAAGCGCTACCTCGAACCAGCCAGCCGCATCAAAGGTTCACTGCGGGAAATTTTCTCTTCGACTGAGGAAGCCGAAAAAGCCCGGCGCGAGATGATCGAAGCCAACCTGCGGCTCGTCGTCTCGATTGCCAAAAACTACATCAACCGCTCGCGGGGCTTGCAGTTTTCCGACCTCATTCAGGAAGGCAACATTGGGCTGATGCGTGCGGTGGAGAAGTTTGACTATCGGCGGGGTTACAAGTTCTCGACCTATGCCACGTGGTGGATTCGCCAGGCGGTGACCCGCGCCATTGCCGACCAGGGCCGGACGATTCGTGTTCCGGTGCACATGGTTGAAACCATCAACAAGATTGTTCGTACGGCGCGGCTGATGGTTCAGGAGCTGGGCCGTGAACCCACGCACGAAGAGCTGGCCCAGCGCACGGATTTGCCGGTTGTCAAGGTTCGGCAGGCACTCAAGATTGCCCAGGAACCCATCAGCTTGGAAACGCCCATCGGCGATGACGGCGAATCCAACCTGGGCAGCTTCATCGAAGACCGCAACAGTCTCAATCCGGCGGAAATGATCGTCGGCAAGGGCCTGCGGGAAGCCACGCTGGAGGTGCTCAGCACGCTCACCCAACGCGAGGCACAAATCCTCAAGATGCGTTTCGGGCTGGATGGAGACGGTCAGGAACGCACCCTGGAGGAAGTCGGGCGGCACTTTTCTGTCACCCGTGAGCGTATCCGCCAGATCGAAGCCAAAGCCCTGCGCAAGCTCCGCCATCCGTCGCGGAGCCGGAAACTCAAGACCTTCTTTGATGATGGTCAGTAACTGTAGCTTTTTCCAGTAATGGGAACGGCAGACTGCCGTCCGGGGCTCTTGCCAAGGCAGGTCCTGGACGGCAGTATCACTTATGCCATGCGGCTCGACAACCAACTCATCATCGAAACCCCGGAGCGCGTCGAGCTGCGGTTTGCGCTCGCCAACGTCGGCAGCCGCTTTCTGGCGGCCCTCATCGATCACGGTATTCAGCTTCTGACCCTGTTTGTTCTTGGCCTTTTTGTCGCCCAGATCAATGACGTTTTCCGTGACCTCCAGTTGAGCCGCTCCGTTGAGTTGTGGCTGCTGGCACTTCTGGTCCTCGTGTCCTTTCTGATTTATTTTGGCTACTTTGCCATCTTTGAAACGGTGTGGAACGGCCAAACCCCAGGCAAGCGGTGGCTGCGGTTGCGGGTGATTCGGATTGACGGCCGTCCGATCGGTTTTTTTGAGGCGCTGGTGCGCAACGTTCTGCGCACCGTGGATTTTCTGCCGAGCGGTTATGCTTTGGGAGTGATGAGCATTATGCTGCACCGGGAAGCCCGGCGGTTGGGCGATCTCGTCGCTGGCACGATCGTTGTCAAAGAACGCCTGGGCACAACCCCGGCGCTCGATCAGGTACTGGCTACGCATGCTGCCGATGTTCAGCGCCAGCCGCAGGAAGTGATGGATGACATCGGCAATATCCAGGCCCTGACAGCCGATGACATCGCGGCGGTGGAGCGCTTTCTGCTGCGCCGTTCAACCCTGCCTGAACAAGCCCGGCCGTGGATGGCGGCCCGGATTGCCGCTCCGATCAGTCGGCGGCTGGGCGTCCCGCCGCCACTGGCCCCGGAGCCGTTCCTGGAAGCCGTGGACCGGCAGTACCGCGCACGGGCGAAGTACCTCGTGGATTAGTGATGGAACCTGTGACCGAGCGCCCTTTGCGCGTCTGCCACCAATGCGGACTGCTTACCCCCGGCAGCGTGTTGCGTTGCCTGGAATGTGGCGCGCTGCCGCCTGAAGTGGAACAGGAGCAGCGGGAACGCCAGCGGGCTGCCAGGTTTGTCGAAGCGGTGTTTTTCCGGCGCGCTCCACTCAGCTACGTACTCATCGGCATCAACGTGGCGATGTTTCTGCTGACGGCCTTTGCCGGCGGCTCGACCGACCCGGACGTACTGACGGCCTTTGGCGCCTGCAACCGGAAGCTCATTGATCAGGGGGAAGTGTGGCGCCTGGTCGTTCCCATGTTTCTGCACATCGGGATGATTCACCTGCTGGCCAATATGTACGCCCTCTGGGTGCTCGGTCCGCAGTTGGAATCGCTTTACGGGTCGGCGCGTTTCACCATCCTGTATCTGCTTTCCGGGATTGGAGGGTTCGTGGCGAGCTATTTTTTCGCCCATCCCGAAAGCATTGGGGCCGGTGCTTCCGGGGCGCTCTTTGGCATGTTTGGTGCGTTGCTCGTGTTTGTTTACAAGTACCGCGCCGAAATCCCGCCGATGGTCCGGGCCACGATGCAACGCGGCGTCTGGCTTACTCTGATCATCAATCTCGTCATCACCTTTTCCATTCCTTTCATCAGCCGGTCGGGTCACGTGGGTGGACTGCTGACTGGCATTGGACTGGCACTGTTTATCCCATACTCACCGCCGAACGAACGAAAAACGCCGACCGTCTGGCGCGTGTGGCAAATCGTGCTCATGGCCGTTGTCGCCCTCTGCTTTGGGCTGATGTTTTGGAATTACCGGGGCGACCCGCCATCGCTGGCGCGCTTTCTGGCCGGGGCCAACGTATTCCCGGAGAACAAAACGATCAGCCGTTTTGCCGAGGCCTGCAACGAAGGGGAGCGGGTGTACCGCCGCATTGTACAGCACCTTGAAACCGGGCAGCCCGTCCCGCCAGAGACGCTGGCAGCCAGTGCGGCGGCCCGTCAACGGCTCAAGCAACTGCGCCCCTTCAATGCCGGCGCAACGCGACTCGCCGATGAACTGCATGACCTGCTGGAAGAGCAGGCGCGGATGCTGACCGAGCCGATCTCACCCCAGGCCGTTGAGCAGATGCGGGAGCGTCTTGCCATCTACGAGCAGCATCAACAGCAGTGGATTGCCGAAGAAGGCGCACAGTACGGACTGGAGTTCGTTCCCTCGGCAGAAGCTGCCGCCAGACCTGACGGAAGCCCCGGCCGGGAATAACCTTTCCCTGGTTTTTCATCGCCGTGAAAATCCGTTGCCCACAGCCAAGCTCACGACTTATGCTCGTGTCGTTCTTGACTGCGTGGCATCTTTCAGAGCCTTGCCAGTTCTGTGCGCGGGCGGTGCGCCCCCAGGAGAAACGTCATGGCCCGTAAACGTTCGACGCTGCCGCCCCTCACCGTTATTTCCCCGGCAGACACGGCACCGGAAAAGCCCAAGCCGGCACCCCGGAAAAAAGTCCTTACTATTCAACGTCTGGACAATGAACCCACGCTCCGGTTATTGCCCACACCGGAGTCGCCTCCACCAACGGCAACACCTGCTGCGGCCCGGTTACGCCGTCGGTCCAAGCCACGCAACCTCCTGCCTACCGTCACCTCAAGTGGCTGGATGGCCGCCCTGGCTGACCGCTTGGTGGACGCTGAGGTGGATGCCAGGATGCGCCAGATTCCAACGGCGGTCAACGAGTATGGCTATGACTCCTGGGGACTGCACCCCGGAACAGCACGCTACGGATATTCCCTGTTTGCACGGCTCTACCGGCATTACTGGCGGGTACAAACCTACGGCATCGAGCATGTCCCTCCGGGACGTGTGTTGCTGATTGGCAACCATAGCGGGCAACTGCCCATTGATGGGGCCATGGTGGCGGTCGCCATGCTGCTTGAAGCCAATCCCCCCCGGCTGTGCCGTGCTATGGTGGAGCGGTGGTTCACCACAATGCCTTTGCTGGGCACCTTGCTTCAGCGCAGTGGTGCTATTGTTGGCGACCCACTCAACTGTGAGCGCCTGCTTCAGAAAGGCGAGGCCATTCTGGTTTTCCCGGAAGGTGCGCGCGGCTCCGGCAAGGTCTGGAAAGACCGCTACAAACTCGTCCGGTTTGGGCTGGGTTTTATGCGGCTGGCGCTGGCTACCAACACGCCCATTGTTCCCTTTGGCGTAATTGGCGGCGAAGAACAGGCCCCCAGTTTTGTGGACTGCAAACCGCTCGCCAGGCTGCTCGGCATGCCGTATTTCCCCATTACGCCGACCTTCCCCTGGCTGGGTGTGTTGGGGATGATTCCTTTTCCGACCAAATATCGCATCTACTTCGGCGAACCGCTCATCTTTCGCGGCGACCCGGATGACCGCGACGAGGTCATTCAACGTAAGGTGGACCGGGTCAAACGCGAAATTCGTCGCCTCATTGATCGCGGTCTTGAAGAGCGCGAAGGCATCTTTTTTTGACGTTCCCTCCAGGAACGTAAGACACCTTGGTTAGCCTCTGCACAGCACACCCATGACCGACACCAAAAAACACGTTCTTGTTGTGGATGATGATGCCGATGTCCGTGAACTGCTGACTGAACTGCTGACCCACGATGGCTATGAAGTGACCGCCGTGGAGGATGGCATCGGCGCGATGATGCTGCTCAAAAAGCGTGTCCCGGACCTGATCATCCTCGATGTCATGATGCCGGTGATCGACGGAACACACCTGATTCAGGTCATTCGCGCTGCCGACAACCCGGAACTATGGCAGGTGCCGATTCTGATTTGCTCGGCGTCCGAGAAGATTGATGAGGTTCTGGCTTCGTCGGAATTCAACCTTGCCCCTGAAGACTGCGTGCGTAAACCTTTCGAGATAGCCGATCTGTTGCGCCGGGTGGCAGACCGGACGGGACGCGCCTAGCCAAGGCAACAGGGTTGGGCAACTCGGAGGTGACTTTCATGGGCTGGCTTTCTTTCTTTGGAAAAAAAGACCCCACACCCAAACGTAAGACCCGCGCCCTGGCCGATTTGAGCGCCGGAGACACAATCGTTCTTTCCCCGACGAGTCCGCTTCCGGGCCGGTGGGTCATTGACAAAGCCCATCGCTTTGTGGACATCGGGCAACAAACTCTGGTGTTCTGGCAGTTTGAAGTCACGGATGGCGAACGGCGTCATTTCATCGAGGTTCATCAGCCCAACCCTCAAGACACGACCGGCCGCGCCGTGGTTTCCTTTCCCCTTGATCCGACCGAGTATGGCGAGGTCGAAGCGTTGGAACTGGACCCGGAATCACCGCCGGAGCAACTCACCTGGCGCCAGCGGGATTACCAGCTCGTAGCCGCGCGCAATCTGCGGTTCTACCGCAACACAGGCGAACACCCACGCGACATGCTGCACCTGGAATATGCTACCGAAGCCGGCCGGCGAACGCTGACCTTCGAGTTTTGGTCGCGTACCGGGACGCCGGTCACGTCGGAGGGTCTCTGCCTGCTGCCCGACGAAATCGAATGAGTTGGTTGTGGCGGTGAGCCTCGACCGCCTCTCCTGAGAGCACTCTCACCCGGAATGCAAGGAAACCTCCACTGGGTTGCGGTTCCTTGCTTCGCCTGGAACAAGGTAGTAGTCTCCAATCCCGCATTCCTGTCCCATCCCGATAGGAGGTATCCGTGAGTCAGGACTTGGAACTGCTCATCGCTCTACAGGAAATAGACCGTCAACTGGCTGAGTGTCAGACCAAAACCCGTCAGTTCGCTGCCGAACGTCAAAGGATTGAATCCGAGTTTCAGCAACAGATAGCTGCCTTTACAGCCGCCCAGACCAATCTTGATGCTGTCCGTCGTCGCCTCCGTGACCTCGAAAGCGATCTTGCGCATTTCCAGTCCCTGTTTGCCAAATATACGGCGGACCTTCAGCGCGTCCGCAATCAACGCGAATACGAAACGGCCATCCGGGAAATAGATATGGCCAAAAAATCTGTGGCGCAGTGCGAGTCCAGAATTGCTGAAGCCCGCGCCGAAGCGGCCAAACTCGAAGCCGAAGTCGCTCTACATGCTCCCGAAATTGAAAAGCGCCGGGCTGAAACCGATGCCGCCTTGGCCGAAAATGCCCGGGCTGAGGCTACCTATCTGGCGGAAGTCGAACAGATCCGTGCTCGACGGCGCGAAATGGAGGCCAAGATTTCAAAAACGTGGCTCACCAACTACACCCGCGTGGCCAAACTCCGGGGCGGACACGCCTTGGCGCAGGTCATCAATGGCACTTGTTCGGCCTGCCGGATGCGGCTGCGTCCACAGGTCTATAGTCTGGTGCGGCAGGGAATTGGTATCCACACCTGTGACAGTTGCGGACGCATTCTCTTCTACCGCCCGGAAGGGAGTGCGACAGCCTCTGCCGAACAGGTTGCTGCAGCAGGCGCCGACTCCTGACACGGACGGAACCATAACACCGGACGGGGCAAGCCTTATGAGCGCGGACCTCTCCGGCTGCGCAGGCAGGAACTGACCCGGCGGTGAAAAGGGGGAAGTCGTGTTCGAGCGATTTTTGAGAGCGCTTTTCACCACGGCCTTTATCGGCATTGGGCTGCTCATCGTGTTTGCCGTCACGGCCTGGATGAGCGGCTGGCAGATGCCGGCACTCACTCCGGGGCTGGCACTCGACATCGGCATGGGTGTCGTTTGCCTGATATGGCTGTTGCTCATTCTGACCGTTCCATGGGACATCCACTTCCAGGCCAAATCCGTCCAGTTCGAGCTGGAGCGCTCGCGTGAGGCCGGGCTGACCGTCAGTGACGAGCGGTTGGCTTACGTCAAACGGACGCAACGTACGACGCTCTGGGTGGCCCTTGGGCTGCACGTGCTTTCAGCCCTCGTCATTGGCGGACTTGCCTATTTCACCCGTGGCAGCGTGGGATACTGGTTTGCCGGGTTCTACCTGGTCACGATGGTCTTTCGTCCGTTTGGCGCGGCGTATGACTACCTGCACCGCAAGCTGACGGACATCGGCGAAGAAGCCCGGTTTCCACGCGACGACACCATGAAGCTCAAACATGACCTCGCGGAGGTCAAGGCTGAGTTGGGGGAACTCCGCAGCCAGGTCAAACAGATTGCCGACGAGTTGGCGACTCTGGCCACCAGCAGCGCCAAAACGCACCAGGATATTCTCGCCCTTCAGCACACCATTGAGCGTGCTGAGCAGTCCTTCAAAAGTCGGATTGGCCAGATGAGCGATGAAATCGAGCGGACTCTGACCCGTACCTTTGACCAGCAGGACATCGTCAACGGACTGCGCGCCTTTGCCCGTCTCATCAAATCAGCCTGAGCCGTTGTGACCTGCCGACCTGGGCTTACAGGACCTGAGCCACGGAAAGTGGCCACCGGCCAGCTTGGTCATCCGATTTCTTCGAGCAGGGCCGGCATCGCCTGCTCCAGCAGCCACAGGGCATAGCCGACATTGGACTCACGCGCCAGAACGAGCACCAGAAAGTAGTTCTCTGGAAACAGTTTCAGGATACAAACGGCCTCGTCGTACGTGCAGACAATAGTACGGATGTTTTCCAGCAGGCTTCGCAGTCCAAACCGGCGGTAGTTGCCCACGGTAATGCCGTGGTAGGCTGCCAACAAGGGCAGCGTTTCAAAGTCGCCGACAGTCTGACGAAAGACAATTTCCCCGTCATCGGCGAGGAAGGCCCACCCACGTGCTCCCTCAATCCGGTCGAGCACGCCACGCATGATGGTCTCGAAAGACATACTTGGTCGAACGGAACGGTCTGGGTACAAACTCGGTGTGTCGTTGCACGCTACCCATGTAGCTGCCCGGCGTCAAATGACCCTGCGGAAACCTGGCCGATTTGGCTCCAAGTCTCATTCAATTGTCTGCTACCAAACACATCCTTGGCGACGATGTCCATACCGTGTTGTTCCCCGTTGGCGGTTCCCCACCCTACAGGACAACAGCCGGAAGTTTTTTCAATGAAAGTATTGAAAAAACTTCCCGTCTTGCACTAGCTTCACGCCATCGGCAGTATCCGGCAGTCGGAGTGACGAACGCCGGAAGAACTAGCGTGCCGGGGTTCTGCCACTTCTGACGACTCAACTTCCCTGAATGAGGTACCAAGCAATGGCATCGGTTGAAGACAAGTATCCAGACAACGTACCTGGGATGTTCTACGTGGACACCCAGTGCATTGACTGCGACGTGTGCCGCGATACGGCACCCAACAACTTCACGCGCAACGACGATGGTGGCTATTCCTACGTTTACAAACAGCCTGAAAACGATGAGGAAATGGAGCAGTGCATGGAAGCCATGGATGCCTGCCCGGTGGAAGCCATTGGCAACGACGGCGCTGAGTAAACCCACCTGCACTTGATTTCAACGGCCGTTGCCTGAACACAGGTAACGGCCTTCATTTTTGCCAGCGTTTTCGCTAAACAGGCCGGCGTGAGGTCACAAGCGCCTATGTCTGCTGCCCGTCCTGATAGTCTGTCGTCCCACTTGCGGTTGGAAGCCCTCGACAAAGCCCATCTCTGGCATCCCTTCACACAGATGCAGGGATGGCAGGCGACACGCCCGCTCATCATTGAACGTGCCGAGGGCTGCTACCTCTACGATCTTGAAGGCCGGCGTTACCTGGATGGGGTATCCAGTCTGTGGGTGACCACTCATGGACACCGCACTCCTGAACTCGATGCCGCCATCCGCCACCAGCTTGACAAGGTGGCACACACGACGCTTCTGGGCCTGACGCATCCACCGGCCATCGAACTGGCCGCCAGACTGGTGCAGCTTGCACCGTCTGGTCTTACCAGAGTGTTTTACTCGGACTCCGGTTCGACGGCTGTCGAGGTCGCCATCAAAATGGCTTTTCAATACTGGCGGCAGCGCTCAGACCCACGCCCACGGAAGACGAAGTTCATTCACCTGCGCGAGTCTTATCACGGTGATACGGTGGGAGCGGTCTCCGTCGGCGGGATTGCGCTCTTCCATGACCTGTACCGTCCGCTGCTGTTTGAGACGCTGACAGTGCCGGAGCCGCACTGCTATCGCTGCCCGCTGAAGCTTGAACGTCCAGGCTGTGGGATGGCCTGTGCGGAGGAACTGGGACGCATCCTGTCTGAGCACGCCGATGAAATTGCCGCAGTCATTATTGAGCCGGTCATGATGGGCGCGGCTGGCATGCTGGCCCAACCTGATGGCTACGTCCGGCGGGTGCGCGAGCTGTGTACGGCCTATGACGTGCTGCTGATATGTGATGAGGTGGCCACCGGCTTTGGTCGCACCGGCTGGATGTTTGCCTGTGAAGCCGAGGGCGTTGCGCCTGACCTGTTGTGCGTCGCCAAAGGGCTGACAGGCGGTTACTTACCGCTTGCCGCAACGCTGACTACAGAAGCTATCTACGCCGCTTTTCTGGGTGAGGCTGGGGAGTTCAAGACGTTCTTTCACGGGCATACCTACACGGGCAACCCGCTCGCCTGTGCCGTGGCGCTGGCGAATCTCGACCTGTTTGAGCAAAACCGGACGCTTGACCACGTGCGGACAGTTGCCAATCACCTGGCCTTGCGATTGGAGGAACTACGGACGCTGCCGCTCGTGGGGGACATCCGGCAGCGGGGCCTGATGGTGGGCATTGAACTTGTGGCCGACCGCGCAGCCCGAACACCCTTTCCGCCTGACCAGCTCATGGGCTATCGCGTGACAAACCGCTGCCGTGATTACGGAGTCATTCTCCGTCCACTCGGCAATGTCGTCGTTCTGATGCCGCCACTGGCGATTTCAACCGCACAAATAGACGAACTGGTGGATGTGTTGAAAACGGTTATCCCCGAAGTGGCGCAGTCGCTGTAACTTCCAAGTCTTAGGTGCCTCGCGGGGTGTCTGTTTTCGGCAGCCCACGCAGACGTGGGCGGCGACCAAAGCCCTTTCAAGAGAAAGGGAGGCAGGAAAGAGCATGACTGTGCCTACGGCTTCATCGGCGCTGGCTGACCTGGCCCGTGCCGAGCGCGACTATCGGTTTCTCGTGGCGTGTTTTCAGGAGGTTTTGTCGGAGACAGGCGCTCCAGAGCTGGCGCGGGCCCTCCCGATAGAGGAAACGGCACCTCTGCCAGAAACCTCTCATGAGCGTTTTGTTCAGGCCTGCTCGGTGGTTTTCCAACTGCTCAACATGGCCGAAGAAAATGCCGCTGCGCAAAACCGGCGGGCGCTTGAGTCCAGCGCCGGCTGTGCTGCCGAGCCGGGGCTGTGGGGCGCAGTGCTGCACAAGCTACGCCGCCAGGGACGGTCTGCGGCAGACATCCTGACGGCGCTCGCGCAGCTTCATGTCGAACCGGTTTTGACCGCCCATCCCACTGAGGCCAAGCGGGCGACCGTGCTGGAGCACCACCGGCGGCTTTACCTGCTTCTGGTCAAGCTCGAAAACTCGGTGTGGACGCCCAATGAACGCCGCGCCATCCGGGACGAGATCAAACGCGAACTGGAGCGTCTGTGGCGGACCGGTGAAATTTATCTCGAAAAACCGACGGTCGCCGACGAACTCCGCAACGTTCTCCATTACCTGACAACCACCCTGCCGGAAGCCGTTGGCTGGATGGACCGGCACTTGCTCGATGCCTGGGATGAACTGGGGATGGAGGCCGCGATGCGCCCGACAGACCCGGCACACCTGCCGCGTATCACGTTTGGCACATGGGTTGGAGGGGATCGTGATGGCCACCCGCTCGTCACCCCGGAAACGACCCGTGAGTCTCTGCACACGCTCCGCCAGGCTGCACTGCGGTTGTTCCGTTCCCGGCTGACAGAACTGGCGGCGCGGATGAGCCTTTCGGATCGCCGCCAGTCGCCGCCGGCGGCGCTGATGGCGTACCTGTCCACGGCGCGGGAAGCGCACGACCCGGTTCTCCAGTCGGCGCTGGAGCGAAACCCTTACGAGTCGTGGCGGCAGGCGGTCAACGTCATGCTGGCCCGCCTGCCAGGCGCAGAACTGGGCTGGCCGACAGCGCGCCAGCCCTACACTGCGGCATCGGAGCTGGCTGCCGATCTGCGCCTGCTGGGCGAGACGTTGCTTGCGGTTGGCGCAAAACGGTTGTGTGAATCAGAAGTCTGGCCGCTGCTCCGTCTGGTGGAAACGTTTGGATTTCACTTGGCGGTACTTGACATCCGGCAAAACAGCGCCGTGCATGAACAGGCGGTTGTCGAATGGCTCCGGGCCGCTGGCGTAGAAGCCGAATATGACCAGTGGGATGAAGCCCGCCGCTGCGCGTTTTGGGAAACGGAACTGGCCCAGACGCGACCGTTGGCCGTACTTGGCGCACCGCCTGGTGATGCCGCTGGGCGTGTGGTTGGCGCCCTGCAGGTGGCGGCTGAGTACGGCCAGCAATACGGTTGGTCAGGGCTGGGCGCGCTGATTGTGAGCATGACCCGCGCGACTTCCGATCTCCTGGCTGTGTACGGGCTGGCACGTGAAGCCGGGCTCACCATCTCCACGTCCGACGGACTGGTATGCCCGCTGCCGGTTGTTCCGCTTTTTGAAACCCTCGATGATTTGCGGCACAGCCCGGACATTCTGTCAGCTTTTCTGGACCATCCGATGACGCGCCGCAGTCTGGCCTGGATGCAGCGCCCCGGACAGCCGCCTGTGCAGCAGGTCATGATTGGTTACAGCGACAGCAACAAGGACGCCGGCGCTGTCGCCAGTCTGTGGGGACTTTACCGGGCCCAGCAGGCCTTGTCGGCTGTGGCCCAGGCGCGTGGGGTACTGCTGCGCTTCTTTCACGGTCGTGGTGGCACGCCGAGCCGTGGCGCCGGCCCCACCCATCGCTTTCTCAACGCTCTGCCGCCGGAGTCAGTGTCAGGACGCCTGCGGCTGACGGAACAGGGCGAAACAATTTCACAAAAATACGCCAACCTCATCACGGCCACCTACGAACTCGAACTGCTCACAGCCGGGATGCTTGAAACCTACCTGTTGGCGCAATCCACTACGAAAACACCCCACCCCCTTGAACCGGTGCTTGACTTCCTCGCCGACGAGAGTCACCGCGCCTACCGGGCGTTGCTGGAACTACCCGGCTTTCTGGAATTTTTTGCCCACGCCACGCCGATAGACGCCATTGAGGCCAGCCGAATCGGATCGCGCCCGTCACGCCGTACCGGAAAGCGTACCCTGGCTGACCTGCGCGCCATTCCCTGGGTTTTCAGTTGGAGCCAGGCACGGTTTTTTCTCTCCGGCTGGTACGGACTTGGCACGGCGCTGGACATGCTGGCCACACACCATCCGAAGTGGCTGATGCAACTGCGCCAGGAGGCCCTGCGGTGGTATCCAACCCGGCTGCTTCTGATGAATGCCGGCAGTCAGCTTCTTTTGGCTGACGCGGCCTGGATGCAAGCCTACGCCGAGTTGGTGCCTGATACCATCGCCCGAACGACTGTGCTTTCGACCATTCTGGCTGAGTTTGAGCGGACGCGCCGTGGCGTCGAGCAGGTTTTTGGCGTACCGCTTACGGAACGTCGCCAGCGAACGGCGCTTACGATGCAGCTCCGGCGGGCCGGGCTGGCAGCACTGCACCAGCGGCAGATTGAACTCCTCAAGGCCTGGCGCGCGGCCCGCGCGGCATCGGATGACACACAAAGCGAAAGCCTGCTGGTGGATCTGCTGTTGACCATCAACGCCATTTCAAGCGGTCTCAAGAGCACCGGCTGACGTTCTGAAAGCTGCCTGCAATCACTGCCTGTTGGCACAAGGCAGGCGCTACAGGCACAGTGCCGTCCGCCAGAGGTGCTCCAGTTCTGCGACGGGTTCATCGAGCGCCAGTTCACCATCCAGCGTAACCGTAAACCGGTTGCCGCGAACAATGCCCAGCGAATGGCACGGAACCTGATGCTTCTGACAGAGCGCTTCCGCTTCCGCGCGGCGGGATGGTGCAACCACGATCAGCATCCGTCCGGGTGTTTCGCCGAACAGAAGTCCGGCCCGGGAAAGGCCAGGAGCTTCGGCTGAAAGACATAAATCCATACCAGACAGGGCTTTACCGTGGGTAGAAAAACACAGTTCAGCAAGCGCCACCAGCAGCCCGCCGTCTGAACAGTCGTGCGCGGCTGCCCACAGGCGTTGCTGCACGCCTTCCAGAACGCAGTGCTGAAGTCGGCGTTCCGCATCCAGATTCAGCACTGGCAATGGACCGGTTATCACACCGAAGCGTCGGCGGAGGTATTCTGTGCCGCCCAAGTCTTCGCCGGTTGCGCCCAACACGTACACGGCGGCTCCTTCGTCCAGCGTGCGGGGGGTGATGACCAGCCGCACATCCTCGATGAGACCAACTGCACCAATGACCGGGGTCGGGAAGACGCCGCGCCCTTCTGTTTCGTTGTAGAGGCTGACGTTGCCGCTGACGATGGGAGTGGCGAAGAACTCTGCCGCCTCTCCCATACCAGCAATGGCCTCCCGAAGTTGCCACATCACTTCCGGTCGTTCTGGAGAGGCAAAATTGAGGCAGTTGGTCAATCCGATGGGTTCAGCACCAACGGCAACGAGGTTGCGGCACGCTTCAGCGACCGCCAGGGCTGCTCCCTGGCGGGGTTCAATAGCTACGTAGCGTCCGTTGCCGTCGAGCGTCATAGCTACAGCCTTGCGGGTTTCCTTGATGCGGATAACCGCGGCATCGGCTCCGGGCAGAACGATGGTGTTTGTGCGCACCATGTGATCGTACTGCCGGTAAATCCACTGTCGTGAAGCGATGTTGGGCGAGCTGAGCAACTGTCTCAGGTCAGCCTGGATTTGTGCGGCAGAGAGATGCCGTTCTGTAGTGGGAAATACCTGGGCCAGTTCTTTCTCCTGCCTGGCCCGGCGGTCAGCCGCATCTGCAACCCATCCGGCCGGGGGGGCAGCCGGTCGCTCATAGCGTGGTGCGTCATCAGTGAGAAAGCGGTTCGGAATGTCAGCGACGATTTGGCCGTGGTGATAGACCCGCAGCCGTTGGGTGTCGGTGACGCGCCCGATGACGACGGCTGAAAGCCCCCACTTGGTAAATATCTCCTGTACTTCCCGTTCCCGTCCGCTGTCGGCCACCAGCAGCATGCGTTCCTGCGACTCCGAGAGCATGATTTCATAAGGTGTCATGCCGGTTTCGCGCTGCGGGACATGGGACAACTCAAGGTCAATGCCGGTTCCGGCACGGGCGCCCATTTCGCAACTCGAAGAGGTCAGCCCGGCGGCGCCCATATCCTGAATGCCGACAATGCAACCGGCGCGCATGGCTTCAAGGCAGGCTTCGAGCAACAGTTTTTCGCAGAACGGGTCGCCAACCTGGACAGTCGGGCGTTTGGCAAGGGCGTTGTCGTCAAACTCAGCCGAGGCCATGGTGGCACCGTGGATGCCATCGCGTCCGGTCTTCGCGCCGACATACATGACAGGGTTGCCAATGCCGGCCGCCTTTCCCAAAAAAATCTGATCACGACGGACAAGCCCCAAGGCAAAGGCATTGACGAGCGGGTTCAGGCTGTAACAGTCCTCGAAATAGACCTCGCCGCCGATGGTTGGGCAGCCAAAGGCATTGCCGTAGTGGGCAATCCCACGTACGACACCATCCAGAAGCGCCCGGTTGCGAGGGCCGTGGTGGGGGGCATCAAGTGGACCGAAGCGCAGGGAGTTGAGCAGGGCAACCGGACGCGCTCCCATGGTGAACACATCTCGCAAAATGCCACCAACTCCTGTAGCAGCTCCCTGAAAAGGCTCGATGAACGAAGGGTGGTTGTGTGACTCAATCTTGAAGGCAATACACCAGCCTTCGCCAATATCAAGAATGCCGGCATTCTCACCGGGCCCCTGTACCACCCGTGGCCCTGTCGTTGGGAGCGTCTTCAGGTACGTCCGTGAAGACTTGTACGAACAGTGTTCAGACCACATGACTGAGAAGATGCCCAGTTCAACCAAGGTTGGTGTACGTCCCAAAAGTTGGCACAGCCGGGCATACTCCTCGGATGTCAAACGGTGAACAGCAAGAAGTTCAGGGGTGACGACCAGCGTCGCCGTTGCTTCAGGTGCAGAGGCCATGGGCCGGAAGCCTCCCGGAGGACAATAGAGGACCTGCGTCCAGATGTCGGGTTACGTCAAAGCCACGGATTGTAGCCACAGTGGAATGCCGTGGTGAAGTGGGCGATGCATTGTAGCCAATGTTTCACGTGAAACAGCCTGCTGCTCGCTGACGGCCGGTTCACTGGCTGTCAGTCAGCCGTAGTAGCCGGTTGTAGAGCCGGTCAAGGTCTTCTGCGCTGTAGTATTCGATTTCGATGCAGCCGCCGCGTCCACGCCCAAGAATACGAACTTTCGTGCCAAGCAGTTTGGAGAGCTTGGACTCAGCAAACTTGACATTGGGATCGGTCGGATGAGGGGATCCCACAAGAACTGGCTCGCCACGCAGGACACGTTTGACAAAACGCTCGGTTTCACGGACAGATAGACCCCGCTCAATGACACCTTCTGCAACACGTCGTTGGAGCGCCTCATTTTCCAGAGCGAGCAAGGCACGAGCATGACCGGGACTGAGCAGGCGGTCTTCAACCAGTTTTTGAATGTCAGGCGGAAGCCGGAGCAGCCGGATGGCATTGGCAATAGTGGCCCGGTCTTTACCCAGCCGGGTGGCGACCTGTTCTTGGGTCAGCCCCAGTTCGTCCATCAGGCGGCGGTAGGCTTGAGCCTCCTCGATAGGCGTCAGGTCTTCGCGTTGGATGTTTTCAATCAGCGCCAGTTCGAGCAGTTGTCCATCAGGGACTTCCCGCACCACGGCCGGAATACGGTGCAATCCTGCCCGTTGGGCGGCCCGCCACCGACGTTCGCCGGCAATAATCTGGAAGTTTTCGCCCTGTGGTCGTACAACAATGGGCTGGAGAAGTCCATGTTCCCGGATGGACTGTGCCAACTCCTCAAGTTTTCCTTCGTGAAACGTGACGCGCGGTTGCTCCAGGTTGGGTAGAATGCGCTCGATGTCGAGTTCGAGCAGGGTTTCACTGGCGGGTGGCGTACGTTCAGGAAGCAGCGCGCTCAGTCCGCGTCCAAGCGCCCTTCTGGTTGTCATGCGAGATGACCTCCTTGGCGAGTTGTAGGTAGGCATTTGCCCCCCGCGACTTGATGTCGTAGAGAATGATGGGCTTCCCGTGGCTTGGCGCTTCGGCCAGTCGGATGTTGCGGGTGATGACCGTCTCGAAGACCTGTTTGCCGTAAAAATCCCGTAAATCGGCCATAACCTGGTTGGAAAGATTCGTCCGCTCATCGAACATCGTAAGCAGAAACCCCTCGATAGCCAGAGTTGGGTTGAAGCTGCGCCGGATGCGCGCCAAGGTATCGAGCAACTCCGATACACCCTCCAAGGCAAAGTATTCGCACTGGATCGGCACCAGGACGGAGTCGGCGGCACTGAGGGCATTGATGGTCAACAATCCCAGGCTGGGCGGGCAGTCAATGATGATGTAGTCGTACTGCTGCCGATGGTTTTCAAGCACCCGGCGCAGGACGAATTCACGTTCTTCGAGGTTGACGAGTTCAACTTCCGCTCCGGCTAGGTTGCGGTCGGCTGGCGCAACCTGGAGTGCTGGCAGTTCTGTGGGTTGAATGATGTTGTGCAGCGGCTCATCCAGAATGAGGGCATGGTAGAGCGTGCGCCGCAGCGTACCACGCCGGATACCGACACCACTGCTGGCATTGGCCTGCGGATCGGCGTCCACGAGGAGCGTCCGCTGGTCGTTGACAGCCAGGCTTGCCGCCAGATTGATGGCTGTCGTTGTCTTGCCAACGCCGCCTTTCTGGTTGGCAACGGCGATGATTTTCCCCATGCCGTCCCCCTTGTTCGTGCTGAAAATGTGAAACGTGAAACACCTGGCAGCGACTTCTGGCTTCCGCCGGTTTTCGCTGTAACCGTTTGGCTGCTCCTGTCAGCTACCTGCATTGGTTGCTTGGAGCGGCATTGTAGCGCAGACGCAGAAAGACCGTAAAAGGATTAGTTGATGCGGCGGACGAGCAGGACAACCACGCGCCGGTCTCCCGTCGGGAGCAGATGGTGTTGGCGCAGTTCCCAGGCCGGAGGCAAACGGCTGGTTAATGCCCAGGCGTCTTCCTGTCCGAACCAGAAGGCAGCGCTCGCAAAAGGAGGCACGCGCAAAAGCCGTGGCAGACGGCGCGGGCCATCCTCGACGGCCCGCGCCAGGATACCGCACGTTTCACGTGAAACATCAACTCCGCAGGAAAGCAGCGCCCGTACAGCGGTGCCCGGTTCGATGTCACCGGCAAACACCTGAACCCGCCTGCCAAGATCAAGTTCAGCCACACAATGGCGGAGAAACGCCGCTTTTTTGGGACGCCGTTCGGTGAGAACGAACTGCCAGTCCGGGCGTGCAATGGCCAGAACAAGTCCCGGAAAACCACCGCCGGAGCCAATGTCCATCCACCGGTCCGGTAAATCAGGAGCCGTCAAACACGGCAGCACCGCCAGAACATCGAGGTAATGCCAGCGAACAGCCTCGACCGGAGCTATCAACCGGGTCAGATTGAACTGATTGTTAGCCTCACCAAGCAGACGGTAATGGGTGACGAGTGCCGCCACCTGTGTGGCATCCATGGCTATCCCGTGGTCTGCCAGTGCCGCAGTCAGCCGTGACTGAAACAATGGCACATCCCGATCTGCAACGAAGGGCAGGCGTTGTGGACCTGTTGGTGAGACGTCTTCCAGTAGGGTGTGGGTTTCATCGGCCATGGTGAGCGCAGTACCAGGTGTAGGTCGCCGCAATTCCCTCGCGCAGATGAATCTGCGCCCGCCAGCCCAGGGCATGCAGCCGGGAAACATCGAGCAGTTTGCGCGGTGTGCCGTCAGGTTTTGCCGTGTCGTAAACAATGTCGCCCGCGTAGCCTACAATGTCACGAATCAACATCGCCAGTTCGCCAATGGAGATGTCTTCGCCGACGCCGACATTAATTGGTTTGTCGTCTTCGTAGTGTTGCATGAGAAACAAGGCTGCATCCGCCAGGTCATCCACGTGGAGAAACTCCCGGCGTGGTTTCCCGGTGCCCCATACGGTAACGGTCGGCGCATTGGTCAGCTTGGCTTCGTGAAACTTCCGCAGCAGCGCCGCCAGAACATGCGACGAAGTCAGGTCAAAGTTGTCGCCCGGACCATACAAGTTAGTTGGCATCAATGAGATACCATTGAAACCATACTGTTTCCGGTAAGCTTTGACCATGGTCAGTCCGGCAATCTTGGCCACAGCATAAGGCTCGTTGGTCGGCTCCAGAATACCCGTCAGAAGGCAGTCTTCCGGCATCGGCTGGGGTGCAAACTTGGGGTAAATGCACGAAGAGCCAAGAAACAACAGCTTCTGGACATTCGTCCGGCGAGCTGCCTCAATGATGTGCGTCTGGATGAGAAGATTGTCCCGGATGAAATCTCCACCGTAGGTGTCATTCGCCAGGATGCCGCCGACCTTGGCTGCCGCCAGAAAGACATACGCCGGACGTTCAGCGGCAAAAAAGGCTTCAACTTCCATCTGCCGTGTCAGATCAAGTTCTGCCCGCGTCCGCAGAAGCAGGTTCGTATAACCCTCTGCGCGGAGTTTGCGCACGATGGCTGAACCGACCAGTCCCCGGTGGCCGGCGACATAGATTTTGGCATCTTTCTCCATAAGCAAGTCCCTTTGTTCAGGTGGAAGCGCGCACAAGGGCTTCGCGGCGTGCCAATTCCAAATCGTGGTCAACCATCCGGGCAACAAGCGCCGGGAAGGAAACCTGTGGTTGCCAGCCCAAATGTTGCCGCGCCTTGCTGGCATCGCCAAGCAGGTGATCGACTTCCGTCGGACGAAAATACCGTGGGTCAATCTCGACGTAATCCCGCCAGTCGAGTTCCACCCGGGCAAATGCCGCCTCAAGGAACTCCCGCACCGAGTGGGCCTCGCCTGTGGCGATGACGTAGTCATCTGGAGTTGCCTGCTGGAGCATCCGCCACATGGCTTCGACATAGTCACCGGCAAAACCCCAGTCCCGCTTGGCGTCGAGGTTGCCCAGGTAGAGTTTTTTCTGAAGCCCGTATTTGATGCGCCCGACGGCGCGCGTAATCTTGCGCGTCACAAAAGTCTCGCCCCGCCGTTCACTTTCGTGATTGAAGAGGATGCCGTTACAGGCAAAGAGACCATAGGCTTCGCGGTAGTTGACGGTGTACCAGTAGGCAGCCACCTTAGCCACGGCATAGGGACTGCGGGGGTAAAACGGTGTGGTTTCACTCTGCGGTGGCGGGGCCGCGCCAAACATTTCCGATGAACCGGCCTGGTAGTAGCGGATCGGCTTGCCGGTACGGGCTACGACATCGCGTACGGATTCCAGCAGCCGCAACGTTCCGGTGGCCACGACATCACCAGTGTACTCCGCCTGCTCGAAGGATACCTTGACGTGTGACTGCGCGGCGAGGTTGTAGATTTCATCCGGCTGGACGGCCTCAAGGATGCGGCGCAGGCTGGTACTGTCAGCCAGATCGCCATAGTGGAGGGTGAGTTGACGCAGTGGGTCATGCGGATCACGGTACAGGTGATCAATGCGTCCCGTAGAAAACGAACTGCTGCGCCGAACGATGCCGTGGACGTTGTAACCCTTGGCGATCAGCAACTCGGTCAGGTAGGAGCCGTCCTGTCCGGTGATGCCTGTAATCAGTGCGACTTTATTCATCAGTGAAATTCCCGTGGGAAACTTGTGTGGGCCCTTCATCCGTACCACATCAGACCGGATATGGCTGCGCAGGGGTGTTTTGTCAAGCGGATAGCCAGCTTTGGATGATGTTTTGGGTTGACTTTCCGGGGTGTTTTCGGCCAGCATGGCACGTGCTGGCTGCGGTCAGTCCTTGTTGGGAGATCGTTCAATGGTAGGACATCTGGCTCTGGACCAGAGTATCGGGGTTCGAATCCCTGTCTCCCAGCCAATCTTCCTTATGCAAAACGGATGCCAACCGGCATCCGTTTTTGCTGTTCTGATGGCGCCTGATAATGTCAAAGGGTGGCCGTCAGGCTGCCGGCGCTCCCGATGCTGGGCTTTCAGTGCTGAGCGCCCCTCCAACTCTGGAAATCCCCACCTCTGGGAAAGGGCTGTGTAGCGTTCCCCTCGCCTGCCCGCCCTCCCGTGATATGAGGCATAACCGTGAATTCTTCCAACAATTCCTTTGATGTGGTGATTATCGGCGCCGGGCCGGGTGGTTATGTGGCGGCCATTCGGGCCGCACAGCTTGGGCTGAGCGTGGCTCTTGTCGAAAAAGACAAGTATCTGGGCGGGACGTGCCTGCTGCGTGGCTGCATTCCCACCAAGGCCCTGCTTGAGAGTGCAACCATCTATGAGCAGTCCAAACACGCGGCTGACTATGGCGTGATTGTGTCGGATGTCAAACTCGATTACGAAGGCGTACGGAAATACAAGCACAAAATCGTGCTCAAGTCGGCCAAGGGCGTCGAGTACCTGATGAACAAAAACAAGGTCAAGGTCTTCAAAGGTTTTGGCTTCATTGAAGACCCCCACACCGTCAGCGTAACCAACGGTGACACAAAGGAATACCTGAAGGCGCGGTTCATTCTGGTGGCAACAGGTTCCGTACCCCGTGACATTCCACTCTTTCCGACCGATGGTGTGCGTATCATCAACAGCGACCACGCCCTGGAGATGACGGAGCTGCCGGCTTCCATCGTCATTCTTGGAGCTGGTGCTGTGGGCGTGGAGTTTGCCTCCGTCATGACGCGCTTTGGCGTTGAAACGACACTCGTCGAAATGCTGCCGCGCGTTTTACCCATTGAAGACGCCGCTATCAGCGCTGAACTGGAACGGGCGCTGCGGGCGCAGAAAGTCACGGTCAAAACCAACACCAGGTGCGAAGCCGCTGTGGTCAATGAACAAGGCGTAGCGGTGACGCTCGTGGATGGACAGGGTGAACGCACCACGTTGCAAACCGAAAAACTGCTGGTGGCCGTCGGACGCCGCCCCATCAGCGATGGAATTGGCCTTGAAAACACCAGGGCGGTCGTCGACAAGGGCGGTTACATTGTGGTCAACAGTTTTCTCCAGACGGCAGAGCCAAGTGTGTATGCTATCGGCGATGTCATCAACACCCCGTGGCTGGCCCACGTGGCCTCGGCAGAGGGCATTGTGGCCGTCGAGCACATGGCCGGACACACCACCGAACCCATCAACTATGACCGGGTGCCAAGCTGTACGTACTGCGAACCAGAAGTCGCCAGCGTCGGCCTGACCGAAGCCAAGGCCCGCGAACGAGGCTACGAGGTCAAGGTCGGCTCCTTCCCCTTTGCCGCCAGCGGCAAGGCACGGATCCTGGGACAGACGGAAGGTATGGTGAAAATTGTCAGTGACGCGAAGTATGACGAAATCCTGGGTGTCCACATCATCGGCCCCCGCGCCACAGAACTCATTGCCGAAGCCTGTGTCGCGCTCCGTGGTGAACTGACAACCGAAGAACTGATGCGCACCATTCACGCCCATCCAACCTTGTCAGAGTCGGTTATGGAGGCGGCACATGGAGTTTTGGGCAGCCCCATTCACATCTGATGCCTAACCCTCAGACAACCACCTGGCCAGTGCAGGTTCATTGAAGACGCCATGCCGCCACGGCAAGCCATTTGGGAGACAACGGTAAGGCCGTTCCAGGCCCCCTACGCATGACCACTGGATTTCTGTCACTCATTCTGCATGCCCACCTGCCGTTTGTGCGGCATCCAGAGTACCCGGAATTTCTGGAGGAAGACTGGCTCTACGAAGCTATCAGTGAAACCTACGTCCCGCTGCTGTTCGTTTTCGAGAACCTGCACCGGGCTGGGGTGCGCGTCCGACTGACCATGAGCTTGACGCCGCCGCTGTGCGAAATGCTCGTGGATGATCTTTTGCGCGAGCGGTACGTCCGGCACTTGGGCAAACTCGTTGAGCTGACCGAAAAGGAAATCGTTCGCACCCAGGGCACACCCTTCGCACCGGCGGCACAGGCGCACCACGAACACTTCCGGGCCGTCCAAAACCTGTATGAAAACGTCTATCGCCGTGATCTGATTGGCGCTTTCCGGCGATTGCAGGATGAAGGCGTACTGGAGATCATCACCTGCTGCGCAACGCACGGATTTCTGCCGCTGATGCGTTATGAATCGGCGCGGCGGGCGCAGATTCGGGTTGCCGTGCGTAACTACGAAAAGCACTTCGGTCGGTCGCCCTCCGGCATCTGGCTGGCCGAATGCGCTTACGAACCGGGCATTGATGCGCTGCTGGCCGAAGTCGGTTTGCGCTACTTCATTGTGGACTCACACAGCATCATGTTCGGTTCGCCGCGGCCGGCGCGGGGTATTTTTGCCCCAACCATCACCCCTTCGGGCGTCGCGGCCTTTGCCCGTGATGTGGAAACCAGTGAGCAGGTCTGGAGTTCACTGGTCGGCTACCCGGGCCATCCCAACTACCGCGAGTTTTACAAAGACCTGGGCTATGAGGCCGACTACGACTACATCAAGCCCTACCTGCACGCGGATGGGGTGCGGCGCAACATCGGCATCAAATACTTTCGCGTCACGGGCAAGGTGGACCTGCACCACAAGCAGCCCTACATACCGGCCTGGGCCACCGAAACCGCGGCCGAGCACGCCGGACACTTTCTCGCTTCCCGGCAGGCCCAGATGCGCCACCTGCGGACGGTCATCGGGCGTGCTCCGTTGGTGGTCTCGCCCTACGACGCTGAGCTGTACGGTCACTGGTGGTACGAGGGACCGCAGTTTCTGGACTTTCTCATTCGCAAAATCCACTTTGACCAGGATGAGGTCGTTCTGGCGACGCCGAGCGACTACCTGCAGATGTTTCCCCACAACCAGCCCCAGGTGCCATCGGCTTCGTCGTGGGGCGCAGAGGGTTACAACCGGGTTTGGCTCAACCGGGATACGCAGTGGATGTATCGCCACCAACACCAGGCCGAGCGACGCATGGAAGAGCTGGCCCAGCGGTTTCCCACACCGCCCAGCCTGCTTGTGTACCGGGCGCTCAATCAGGCGGCACGGGAGCTGTTGCTGGCACAGTCAAGCGACTGGGCCTTTATCATCACCAACAAAACCATGGTCCAGTATGCCGAGAAGCGCTTTCGTGACCACATCCACCGCTTCACCCGCCTGTATGAAATGCTCACCAGCGGCGCGGTGGATGAAGACTGGCTGGCCGAAGTGGAAAAACGTGACACGATTTTCCCGGAGATGGACTACCGGGTTTATGCGCGCTGAAAAGGCAACCCTGCGTGGACGGCCTTGTGTGAGCTGCAAAATCGCGTCATGGGGTGCGTTATAAGAATTGACGCGCTTTTACTTGTTGTCACCGACACGCAACACAGCCAGGAAGGCTTCCTGTGGAATATCCACACGCCCGACTTTTTTCATCCGCTTTTTCCCTTCCTTCTGCTTTTCGAGCAGTTTCTTTTTGCGCGTAATGTCGCCGCCGTAGCACTTGGCAAGTACATTCTTGCCCATAGCCTTGACGGTTTCACGGGCAATGACCCGGTTTCCAATGGCCGCCTGAATGGGAACCTCGAAAAGTTGCCGCGGGATGAGTTCCTTCATCTTCTCGACAAGAGCGCGTCCGCGGGCATAGGCGTTATCGCGGTGAATAATGAGCGACAGCGCATCCACCTGCTCACCGGAAACAAGCACATCGAGTTTGACCAAATCGGCCGGCTCGTAACCTTTCAAATGATAGTCGAGCGAAGCGTAGCCACGTGAAACGGACTTCAGCCGGTCGAAGAAGTCAAGGACGACTTCCAGCAGGGGAAGGTCGTAGGTCAGCATGACGCGCTTTTCACCAATGTAGTCAAAGCCACGCTGAACACCGCGCTTTTCATCAAGGAGTGCCAGGATTGGCCCCAGGTAGTCATCCTGCGTCATGATGGTGGCGCGGATGATGGGTTCCTCGATGCGTTCGATCTTGGACGGGTCGGGCAGTTTGGAAGGGCTGTCAATGGTGATTTTCTCGCCGTTGGTCAGATAGACATCGAAACGGACGCTGGGCGCAGTGGTGATGAGGTCAAGGCCGAACTCCCGTTCAAGCCGTTCCTGGACGATTTCCATGTGGAGCAGTCCAAGAAAGCCACAGCGGAAACCAAAACCAAGGGCGGCGGAATGTTCCGGCTCGTAGAGGAACGAAGAATCATTGAGGCGCAGCTTGTCGAGCGCGTCGCGCAGGTCTTCGTACTGATCGCTTTCAACCGGGTACAGCCCGGCAAAGACCATGGGCTTGACTTCCTGGAAGCCAGGCAACGGCTCGGCGGCCGGGCGTGCCGCTTCGGTCACTGTGTCACCGATGCGCACGTCGGCGACGGTTTTGATGTTGGAGAAGAAAAAGCCGACTTCTCCGGCGCCCAGTTCGCTGATTTCGCGCATTTTGGGCGTCATGACGCCGACGCCCTCCACTTCGTAGTCGCGGCCGGTGGCCATGAAGCGGATTTTCATCCCTGGGCGCAGCACGCCGTCCACGACGCGGACAAGTACGATGACGCCTTTGTAACTGTCAAACCAGGAATCAAAAATGAGTGCCTTGAGCGGGGCATCCCGGTCACCTTGCGGAGGTGGGATTCTTTCCACAATGCGTTCAAGAAGCTCATCCGTCCCCACGCCGGTCTTGGCACTGGCAAGAACAGCATATTTGGGGTCAAGCCCAATGACCTGCTCAATCTGGGACAGCACGCGCTCCGGTTCGGCCGATGGCAGGTCAATCTTGTTGATAACCGGGAACATTTCGAGATTGTTTTCGAGCGCCAGGTAGGCGTTGGCGAGCGTCTGGGCTTCGACGCCCTGGGTGGCGTCCACAACAACGAGCGCGCCTTCGCATGCGGCCAGCGAGCGCGAGACTTCGTAGCTGAAGTCCACGTGGCCGGGCGTGTCAATGAGGTTCAGGACGTAGTCTTCACCATTGCGCGCGCGGTAGTTGAGGCGTACGGCGTGGGCTTTGATGGTGATGCCGCGCTCCCGTTCGAGGTCCATGGCGTCGAGAACCTGTTCGGCCATCTCACGCTGGGTCAGGGCACCGGTGCGTTCAAGCAGGCGGTCGGCCAGCGTGGATTTGCCATGATCAATGTGGGCGATAATGGAGAAATTGCGAATGTGCTGAATATCCATGAAGCGTACAGACCTGACACAGGATCGGGAGTTGGGGCAACGATAGCACGCACCGGCCCTGCGTTTCACGAATCGCCGCCAGTCGTGGAAAGCCGCGGGTGGCGAAAGTTTGGCCGGCTCTGGCGTGCCGGACAGCCGGCTTTTCACAGAAAAACGTGGCGCGGAAGCCTCTGCCTGTTAGCAATTGGCGGTTAGCCGCCAGTCGCCAACTGCTGACCGCTAAACGCTTGTTGTCGGGGGGGACTTCATGTTCGGTGTGGTGTTGGCGAGATTCTGTGGTATAGTTGCTGTTGGCCGTGCTGCCGGGCAGCACATGGCTCTTTGAGAATATGGGGATGACACGGTTTCGACGTGGACATTATGAGGTGCACGTGAGGCGTGCCGGGCGTCCATGCCGCTCGTCAAAAAGCGTGGAAACAATTACCTGCCGAAACGCAGGAACTCGCTCTCGCAGCCTAATCACTGCTGAGCCGTCTGCTCATTTGGTGGCTCGTGCCGAATGAAGCGGGCGTGACCTTCACGAGCTGGCGGCGACGTTACGCCTGGGGCGTCGCCGCGAGATAGCACTGGGCTGGTATCCCGGCGGCTTCAGGTCGCTGTTCCGGCAGCCGGGGTACGAGAAACGACGGAAGCGACTACGCACGTAGTCTCCGGCACCGAAGGTTCGCGGACGAGGGTTCGACTCCCTCCATCTCCATCATGAGAATCTGATTTGAAAAGACACTCGCGCTACGTTCCGACGCATCCTGCCGGCGAACCGTTCCAGACTCCGCGTCTTGCGGGTTTTTTCGCTTCTGTCTGAGGGGCATCCGTGGGGTGCAGCTTGTGAACACTCCCGTCCCTGACGGCCCCAGCCCCCTTGTTTACGCTTCAAACTCGGCATTCTCGCACCCCAGCACCCAGCAGTGCTCCTTCACGGCACGCCGCAAGTCGTCCTTCCGTCAGTACTCCAGACACCGGCCCAAAAGCGTTTCACTTTTCCATTGTTCGCCCGGTACGTATCAGTTAAAGCGCGCGTGGGGGTTGAAGTCGAACTTCCACGAGCGTGCGCTGAGAGCCGCCAATGTGTCTGTTCGCGCGTGCAAGCTCGTCCTGTCTGGTCAAACATCCAGCTTCATCTGCGAATACGCCACCCTGGCCGCTCCAGCCACCTGCTCGATGCCGCTCCACGCTGCCACCAACTCGTTGTAGGGACGCGCGTCGTCGGCCCAACCCCGGCGCTCGCACAGGGTGTAGAGCCGGTAGGCCAAGGCACGGATGGGTTCAGCACGGGACGGCATACGCGCCAGCAGGGCCCCAGCAGCCGATTCCCCACCCTGATTGAGGGCGCGGATCAGTTGATGCAGCGCCTCCCAGACCGAGGCGCACGAGTCAGTTTTGGGCGACCACTTGGCAGGTAACTCCGGCCACCTGAGCAGGCGTACTTCGCCTTTGCCCGCCGCCACCAGCCCAGCCTCTCGTAGTCCATCTACACTCGTCGCCTTGGCGCGGGCAAGTACGTCCGCCTCGCCAAATTTGCCCGTAGCCCAGCCGTGCTGCTCGAACCAGTGCAGGCAAAATTGCGTGTCGTGGTCGAAGTCGTCCTCGGTGAGAAAGCGGTTGATGAGTTGCAGCGCGGTGCGCACCGTCATGGGCGTGCCGTCGGCCTCCAGCACCTGCGCATACCGCGAGAAGATCGCCATGCCGGGGCCGATGATCGCCTGCGACAAATCCACCGGTGTCACAGGTGAATGCCGAAGAGCGCGGCCATCCTGGCTGTTTCCTGATGCGGGCGGGACGCCCGCGCCCCCAGGGTTGATCATCTCCTCCATGGCTTCGGGCAGCGTCGCATTGAGTTCGCGTAGAAACTCGCGGCGGGTGATCACCGGTGCGTCGGCTGCGCGCTTGCGGCAAACGAGCACAATGCTGGAGGCAAGGGCATTGGTAGCTTTCTTGAGATTGCCCGTGTATTCGGTGCGCATCGGCCATGTCCCCGTGATGGCCAGGCCGGCGCGGAGGACAGCTTCCAGAAAAGTCTCCCAGCCGGGACTCGTCGTGCCGTCGCTTTCGGTTTCGCTCTGCTTGAAGGCGTAGTAGATGGTTATCGGAAAAGCCGGGTGCGCCTGCCGTGCGAGGTTTTCCAGCGCCTGCGTCATCCCTTCCAGAAAGAAGGTTTCGGCCTTTTCCCGACTGCCGTGGCGGTACGGTGTAGCGACCAGTTCCTCAGTCTTGGGTGTGGCCAGTGTCGCGTAGAGACCAGGAAAGATGGGCTTGAGCATCCGCCGCAGCCAGACGTAGAAGAAGTCCGAGAGGTCGGCGTAGGCAATGTTGTCGTAGTACGGCGGGTCAGTGGAAATAATCTTGTTGTGCGAGACGGTTTGAGATTGAGCTTCCGATTGGAGGGCCAAGCCATTGGAAGGGCTCTTGAGGTTGGTGAGAAGTTTTGCTGCCTGCTCACAGCCGCTGAGAAGGTTCCCAGAGGAATTGCTGAAAGGATTCGCCTCGGCAAAGTCCCAAACCATTGGTAAAGCTTGACGACCAAAGGTACTTGTCACTGTGTCACGGCCTGAGTGCCAGGAACAAAGAGACGACCAGTAGTTTGCACCTTTATCCACGGCAAATGCCAAGTACACTCCCACTGCCTGCGCGTAGGCGAGGGCACCGGTCCCACTGGCATCCAATCCCACACCGTCGTCAGGCAACCCAGCCGCTATAGCATCCCGGCGGCATTTCTCGATGGCCTCGGCCACCAGATCGGAAAACGTCGTCAGCGCCACGAGCTGGCGGGGGGTGAAGAGGTCGGCCCACGTGAAAAAGCCATAGCCGCGGCCACTGACCAGATCGCGCGTATCGCGGTTCATCGGCTGATCGGGCTTCCACAGCGGTTGCGCTGAACGGGCAATCCTCTCGTGTTCTTCGGTAGGAGGCAGATAGACGCGCCCACGTGGCCCTTCGGCGACGATGGCCATCAGCCGTTCTCCCATTCTACCTGCCAGACTCTCGGCTTTGATGTAGGCGTCGCCGATTGGCGCACCAGACACCAGACACCGAAAATTCGCCCCGCGCGCAAGCTTCGTGCCGTTCTTCGCGCTTTCCGGCGGCTTACCCACTTTGACAGTAAAGTAATACCCTGGGAGCGCGGGCGTCCCTGGGAGGGCGGGCGTCTCGCCCGCGACAAGTCGCGGGCGAGACGCCCGCCCTCCCAGGATAATTGGCTCGACGTACGCTTCCTTGCCCGCCTTGCTGGAGAGGATGAAGGTGGAAACCAGCGGCACATCCACATCCGCAAAAGCCGGATTGGGGCTTTTGACCGTCCGCGCCCACAACCAGGCAATCACGGTGAGCTTTTGGCCCACGAGCGGTTTGAGGTCAGGGCGGTCAGCGGCCATCTCTGACGTCACCTTGACCCTTGGGTAAAGATGCCCGATGCGCTTTTCAGCCTCGGCGCGCATCCACGCCCCGTACCGCCGTACGTCTTCGGCCAGTCCCTTTGCCCCCGACCAGTCCGCGTGCAGCGTGGCTTGCCTTTCCCCCGGCGGCAACGGCCCGACAGGTTCGTATCCGGCAAAGCGCGGCGGGATTTCAATCATGGCCTTGTTGATGGTGACAGCCACGGGGTTGAGATCGCTGGCGTAGGTTTCCAGCCCCAGCCGCTGCGCTTCCAGAGGCAGTGCGCCCCCGCCGGCGAAGGGATCGTGAAAACCTGGGAGCGCAGGCATCCTGCCCGCGTTGATCGCAGCCACAATTTCGTCGTCGGAGAGGCGTGCGGCCGCTGCGCCAAGGCAGTGCCGCGCCCAACTCCGGCGGATTTCGCGCCGGGCGCTTTCGAGCACCTCCTCGTTCGTGGTGTTTTCCCACTGCACAAGCTGCTCAAGCAGGCGAAAGAGGCGCTGGCGTTCCCTCTCCTGCGCTTCCGGCGTGGGAAACTCCTCCGGCACACTGGCGGGATCATCCACCATCTGGGCGAAGATGACGGCCCGGGCCGCCGCCAGCGGACGGCGCGCCCACCACAGGTGCAGGGTGCTGGGGTGTCCGTGACGGATGGACTTTTCGCGCGCGGCAGCTTCGTTGATTTTATCCAGTGGTAGCGCGACTTCGATGAGTTTTTTCGGGGTTTTGATGGATGTCATGGGGTAAGGTCCAGCACTCGGGATATAAGAACTGCCCAAGCTGGCTGCAATCAGCCTCTGCCAGATAGCCGAGCACGCCGCGCACCAAGCGAACATCGAGCGTGAACAGTTTGGCGCATACCACCGACGAAGGCGTGGGCAAACCCGCGCTAGTGAGGTCGCTGATGGGGCAGTCAAACGGCCACGGGGGATTCTGAGCCGAGGTAATCATCGCAAGTACAAGGCAGCCGCTTGCACGGTTGAAAGCGGTTGCCGACATGACCAGCACCGGGCGATTTTTGTGGCTTCGCGGTTGGTGAACGGAAATGGCACGCGAACCACCTGCCCCGGCTCATAGTTCACGGTAGTTCTCCTTGTCTGTCTCGCCCGACCATTCCGAGAGCGTGCCCTCGACGGCCTTGAGGTATTCCAGACCGAGGGGGCAAACCCGACGCACCCGTACTTCGCCGTCGGCAACGATCTCCCAGGCTGGCAGATCGCCAGGTCCGACGTGTAAGTGCGCCCGGATCGCGGCCGGAATTGTAGTCTGGCCTTTGGCAGTGATTTTAGCGATGGCAATCATCGGGAGCACTCCAGGGATTGAGGTAAGGCTGTAAGGAGCGCCTTACCTTACGTGGGCAGTGTAGTACGCGCAAGCAGGGCTTTTATGTCGAGGTTGAGCTGTCACGGCCCAGTCCGGCTCGCTGGTAAAAAGCTGCCGCACGTAGCGGGCAAGTCTTAGTTGACCATCAGGTTGGCGTTCTGCAGGTGTACGCCTTCGCTGGCGGCGCCGATGGCAACAAGCAAACCCACTGCTGGATTGTTGCGGAACAGTTCCCGTGCCTTGCGGCGCTCTGCACGCTTGACACCACACGTGGACATTGCCCTGGCTTCTTCGCCGCTGAGCAGCCTGCGAATCCTGGCGGCCAGGTAGTTCAGCAGGCCGCGGTGCTCAGTGAAGACGAGGAGTTTGGGGAGCGAGAGCGTCCTGCCCGCAGGCGGGCTGGAAGCCTGCGCTCCCAGATTTTGCAGCCGGCAGTAGAGTGCTTCCCCTCGCAATCCTGACTTTGGAGTGAACAACTTAGCGGGCCTGTTCTTCCAAGGCTTTGAGGACGATGCTCGCTTCAGCCACCGCTCGAAACGTTCGTAGTCCTCGGGTGAGAGGCTTGAGCTGCCTCCCAGTGTTGTCGGGCAACTACCAAGCCTTCGGCTCCACTGCTTCTTGAGTGCATTCTGATAGTTGTGATAGCGAGGGGGCTTTGTTGGTTGTTCTGTGCCCACTCCCGGCGCCACCTCTCAGGCAGACGCCAGGCATCCCGGCAAACACGTGCCAGCCTCTAGGCTTTTTATGGAATCTCTTCTCATTTCAACGGCCGTTGTCGCGCTGGCGGAGATCGGCGACAAAACCCAACTTCTCGCCTTCATCCTTGCGGCGCGGTTCAAAAAGCCGCTGCCTATCATTCTGGGTATCCTCGTGGCCACCCTGCTCAACCACGGCCTGGCCGGCGCACTGGGGGCCTGGCTCACCAGCGTTGTCAGTCCCGACGTGCTGCGCTGGGTGCTTGGTCTGTCCTTTATCGGCATGGCTATCTGGACGCTTATCCCTGACCGCATCGAAGAGGAAGAAACCCAGGTTGCCCGGCGCTTTGGTGTCTTCGGCGCAACGCTGCTGACGTTTTTCCTGGTGGAAATGGGTGACAAAACCCAAATCGCCACCGTGGCTCTTGCCGCCCACTATGCCGCGCCCTGGATGGTCATCCTTGGCACCACGTTGGGGATGCTCATCGCCGACGTGCCCGCCATCTTTGTCGGGGACAGGCTGGCGTCCAAAATCCCGATGAAGCTGGTTCACGCCGTGGCCGCCGCTGTCTTTGCCCTGCTGGGTCTCGTCACGCTGCTCGGAAGCTGGCTCCAACCGTAGCTGCCAGATTGGAGCCAACAGAAGGCCGACTCCGCCGTAAAGCAGCCCGGCGCGTCCATCCACTCCGGTTGCCCGAACCGCTTCACCGTTGACCGCCAAAATTCAGGCTGGGGGAACGACGACGAGCTTTGATGACGAGCTTCAGCGAAGGGGCCAAACCGCCTTGCTATTCGCTATTCGCTATTCACCGGGTGTATGTTTATAGACAGGACTTTCATATCGAGGAGAACTGCCATGGACTTGAAAAAACTGGCCCCCTGGAACTGGTTCAGGAAAGAACAGGAAACGCAACCAACAGCACTCCCGGTCCGCAAAGCGGAGTCTGCGGGGACAGCGCGCGAAACCATCGAGCCGGCCCTGCCTGCGCCTTTTTTGCCGGTGTTCCAACTGCAACGCGAGATTGACCGGCTGTTCAATGAGGCATTTCGCAACTTTGGCCTGGCGTGGCCGTCCTTGACGCTGCCAAGCCTGCCGACGCCTGACTGGCAGGGGCTGCTCCGCCCGGCGCTCGACATTCACGAAACAGAGACGCACTACCACATTGCACTGGAGCTACCCGGTGTAGAGCCGAAGGATGTCAACATCACGCTGGACGAAGACGTGCTGTACATTCAGGGCGAAAAGCGCCACGAGCAGGAGTACAAAGACGGGCAGCAGCATCGGATCGAGCGTACGTATGGCGCTTTTCAGCGGATGCTCAATCTGCCTGACGATGCGGATGCTGACAATATCAAGGCCAGTTTCAGGAACGGTGTCCTGACGTTGACGATTGGCAAGCGGACGCCGAGCCGGCCGCAGCGGGGGCGTCCCATTCCCATTGAGAGTTAGGCGGTTGCGGAGCCGCCGAAGTTCAGCACGCCGCCCGAAACACCGCTCCAGGGGCGGCGTTTTTTGTTACCTTTGGGAGACGAGGCATAGCTGTGGCAGG